>RCUF01000004.1_pt1 | contig 287240 bp, 256 predicted proteins | sample 2166311 | NCBI WGS metagenome assembly RCUF01 (sample SAMN09932608, study PRJNA488358) | compost metagenome | feature: garden; material: soil; isolation source: compost soil in 4-hydroxybenzonitrile-enriched culture | place: Germany: Experimental Botanical Garden Goettingen | collected 2016-01-27 | reverse complement strand
ACCTCACGCTCCCAAAGCGCGCGCTCTAGCCAAGCTGAGCTACACCCCGATTAGCCAGGAAGCCGCATCAAGCGATGCTTTGCTCCAACTAACCGTTTTGCTTGAATACCGAGAATTTTTCAATTTCCGCCACTCACGAGGACTGATCTCTCAGTTCTCAATTCTACGGCTGAATTGCTTCAGCCATAAAGTCGGGGTGACAGGATTCGAACCTGCGACCTCACGCTCCCAAAGCGCGCGCTCTAGCCAAGCTGAGCTACACCCCGGTAAAGTTCAGAAGAAAGCTTGTTTCATCTGGACTAACCGTTTTGCAATCGGTCCGGGAATGTTTTGTTTCCCGTGCTGATCACAAGAAACTAAGTTACACGGGTTCGAACCAAAAGCAAAATCGAGGATTTTGCATGTTGCAGAAAGACATCCGCATGATTTAGCGGTTTTCCTCGTTTCACAAGCCAGAATTTAGCCAAAACTCGCTTTTTCGTGAGTTGAATTACAGGTGGATTTTCGAACGACCGCAACACCAGTGCCGCCGGCCGACTGGAAGACAAGAACCACCCATTCTCCTTTGAAGCATTGACTGGGACCCAGATGCGGCCGATTATTTTTTCCAGGTGTTCAAGCAGCGACTGTTGCTTTGCTCGGCGACCCGGCACATAATCCGTGGCTGCTGGACTGAACCCCGGTCGAAACCAAGCGTCACGCTTGCAAACCTGACGCCATGCCAACAGCTCCCAGGCAGGCGTGAGGAGGGTGCGAGTTTGGCATATTTGAAAGCGGGAAATCGCCAATGCCCGAAGCTGCACCCCGGAACGCGAGGCTCATCGAATCAATTAGCGACGTTCGGCGACGACTCTTCTCCGCCGCTGACGAAGTGAAGGGGCCTGGGAAAAACGCTCCCCGCCGATGCATAAGAATGCGATTTGACGTCCAGGAGCAGAAAAATGGAAGCCGCAAACATTCTCGGAGCCTCATTTCTGCAGTGACCCGAAATGGCTGCACTACGCAGAGGAGGCCAGGAAAAGAGCGGCCTTCGTCCAGATACGCGAAAAGGCCCCGCACGGCGAGACCTTTTCATTTGGAGGGGATGACGGGAATCGAACCCGCATCATTAGTTTGGAAGACTAAGGCTTTACCACTAAGCTACATCCCCATTTCGAAGCTTCTGCGCTTCGAACAAGATTCAGTCTAGACCATAAAACTCTTGCTTTGCAAATCGGGGATTCCATGTCTCACTTGGCACCTCTCCCTTATCACTGCCGTACGGTGATGGTTAGCAAAACACGCCGACGAGCCTGAACGAAAAGAACTCCGCTCGTCCCATCGACGAATCTGCAGCTTATGCCTTCACATGTTTGCGCGGAAGCTTCTGGCAACGAGGGCACCAGTACAGCTTGCGAGCCGCGATTTCGGCCAGGGAAATCTGCGCCGAACATTTCCGGCACCCCATTCCCTGCCGCTGATAAACGTAGTACGCGTTATCGGGCCAAACCACGCCCTGTGGGTCGCGGTCTTCGGGCAAGGTAGTGATGATCTTGCCATCGCGAACGCCGTCTTCCATTACCGATACGATGTCCCACCAAAGTGATTTGGCCTTTTGAGCACTGAGTTCATTCGCCGGCAATTCCGGAGCGATTCGATTCCGGAATAGGGCTTCCGCTCGGTAGATATTGCCGACACCAGAAATGAGCGCCTGGTTCATGAGCACGATGCCAATGGCTGTCTTGGTCTTCATCAGGTTCGCCCGGAATTCCTTGAAGCCCGCTTCAAGCCGAATATCTGCGTCCGCTAAATCAGCCTGACCTTTGGCTGCCCTGAAACGCACTGCGGACCCAATCAATGGATCCGGGCCGAGCTTATCCAGATGAATCTGGACCTGTTCGTATTCCAGAACCTCGCATGCAGTTGGCCCGCGCAAATCAGCCCAGCCGTGTTCGGAAACGATCCGCGCTCTAACTGCTCCTACCGGTGCGGGCGGGCCGGTGTACTTCTCAGCATCCGTACTGGCACTGGCTTCGATTTCACCAATCTTCCGAGGGGCGCCAATCGAGGAAGCACCCGTAAAGTAGCTGTCTCCCCCGAAATTGAACGCGCCATAGAGCCCCAGATGCACTCGCAGATAGAGATCGTTGGAAAAGCGGCAGAAGAGCTGCTTGCCCTTGGCAAAGGCCTGTTCCAGCTGATGGCCGTCGATGCGCGCGGCATCGGAGCTGAAACGGCCCTGCGGAGAAGTAACCAGGACCGTTTGCCCGCCAAAGACATCGTCGAACTGGCGGGCAAGTCGGTGAAGGGAATGACCTTCAGGCACGACTAGTCGATGACCTCGCCGGTCGTTTCATACGTGGCGATCTTGCCGATGCGGCGTACGTGGCGCTCCGCTTCGCTAAATGGTTCAGCGAGGAAGGCCTCGATAAGTTCCGCAGCTTCTTCTACTGAGTGCTGGCGCCCGCCAACGGCTATGACGTTGGCGTTGTTGTGCTCACGGGCCAATTTCGCGGTATCCATGTTCCACGCCAGTGCGGCGCGAATCCCTTCGACCTTGTTGGCAGCAATTTGTTCGCCGTTGCCGGAGCCGCCCAAGACGATACCCAGTGCGTCCACGCCCGCGCGCTGGTCATCAACAACAGCTTGTGCCGCGTTGATGCAGAATGCCGGGTAATCATCCTCCGGGTCATAGGACTTCGGGCCGTGGTTGACCATTTCGTAGCCCTTGGCGGTCAGGTGCTTTACCAGGTAGTCGCTGAGCTCAAGTCCTGCATGGTCAGTAGCGATATGCACGCGCATAGTCGATTGCCTCATTTACTAGGGAGGGTTCTTTTACTTTCCTATCTAGGATAGCGACCGCGGCACGCGCTCCGGCTACTTCTCAGCTGCGCATCACGGAGTATGAACCGAATAAGTCTCCGAGGCGTCCCAAAGCGTGCAATCTCGGGACGCTATTGGAAAATTGAGTAAATTGTTCGGCCCGATGACTTGCGCAATGCCCGGTCAAAGGTGACACAATAGACAGATATTCAATATTCATTTCACAACTTCCACCGGTGGATAGCCATCGCCAAGAATTGGAGAACCCATGCCAGGAATGAACCTCACTCGCGCCGAGGCCAGCGAACGCGCAAATCTGCTCAACGTTGACAGCTATGAGGTAAGCCTGGATCTTACTCGCGGTGAGCGCGTCTTCACTTCCAAGACTACGGTGCGGTTCTCCGCCACCGCCGGCGCTTCGACATTCATTGATGCAGTCACCGACTCGGTACGCTCCATCAATCTCAATGGCGTCGAGCTGGACCCAGCGCAGCATTCAGATGGCATCCGTATCCAGTTGCCGAACCTCGCCGCAGAAAACCTACTCGTGATCGACGCGGACGCGCTGTACATGAACACCGGCGAAGGCCTGCATCGATTCGTAGACCCAGTGGACCAGGAAGTCTACTTGTACACCCAGTTCGAGGTCGCGGACTGCCGGCGCATGTTCGCCGTCTTCGAGCAGCCTGATTTGAAGGCCACCTTCCAGTTCTCGGTCACCGCGCCAAAATACTGGAACGTTGTTTCCAACGCCCCGACTCCTGCGCCAGAGGAAAACGGGAATTCAGCAACTTGGGCCTTTGCCCCAACCCAGCGCATCTCGTGCTACATCACTGCCCTGATCGCAGGCCCCTACCAGGTCGCCCGCGATTCGCTGGTTTCCTCCAGCGGCCGCACCATCGAGCTGGGTGTCTTCGCCCGCGCATCCATGATGCAGTACCTGGACGTTGAGAACATCGTCACCGTGACCCGTCAGGGTTTCGAATTCTACGAGAAGAACTTCGGCACCCCATACCCATTCGAGAAGTACGATCAGTTGTTCGTTCCCGAATTCAACGCAGGCGCCATGGAAAACGCTGGAGCGGTGACCTTCCTCGAGGAATACATCTTCCGTTCCCGTCCAACCGGTGCCATGATTGAGCGCCGCGCGATCACCATCCTGCATGAGCTGGCACACATGTGGTTCGGTGACCTGGTCACCATGAAGTGGTGGAACGATCTGTGGCTCAATGAGTCCTTCGCAGAATTCATGTCCACTCTGGCGGCCGCGCAGAACTCCGAGTTCACCAGCGCTTGGACCACCTTCAATACGTTGGAGAAGAACTGGGCCTACCGCCAGGACCAGTTGCCTTCCACCCACCCCATTGTCGCGGAGATCAATGACCTTGAAGACGTAGAGGTCAACTTCGATGGAATCACCTATGCCAAGGGGGCCAGCGTTCTGCGCCAGCTGGTAGCTTTCGTAGGCCAGGAAGAATTCATGGCTGGCGTACGCGAGTACTTCGCCAAGCATGCCTGGAAGAACACCGAGCTGCCAGACCTGCTCAAGGAACTGGAAGCCGCCAGCGGCCGCGATCTCAGCGGCTGGGGCGCATCCTGGCTGGAAACCGCTGGTGTGAACACCCTCAAAGCCGAAATTGAAACCGGCAATGACGGTGCTATTACGTCCTTTGCCATTCGCCAGTCCGCCGTTGCCCAGTTCCCGACTTTGCGCCAGCACCGACTTGCTGTTGGCTTCTACTCGCTCGATGAGGCCGGAACGCTGCAGCGCGTGCACCGCGAAGAACTTGATATCGATGGCGAGCTCACCTTCGTTCCCGCGCTGGCCGGCATGAAGCGCCCGGATTTGGTTCTGCTCAATGACGATGACCTGACCTACGCGAAGATCCGCCTGGATGAAGTTTCCTTGGCGACTGCCACCGAGCATCTGAAGGACTTCCAGGAGTCGCTGCCGCGCACTCTTGTTTGGTCAGCCGCGTGGGACTCTGTACGTGATGCCGAAGCCCCTGCAAGCACCTACGTCCAGTTGCTGCTGAACAATATTGGCCACGAGGTGGATTCCACGGTGATCATGGTGCTGTTGCGCCAGCTGAACACCTCGCTGGATCTTTATGTTGCTGCAGAACGCAGCGAAGAACTTTCGGTGCAGGCTGCCGACCAGCTGTGGCAGCTGGCTTCCAATGCTGAAGCAGGCTCCGACGCGCAGCTGCAGTTCGTCAAGGCCTTCGCGCACCGCTCGCGCGCCGCCGCCCAGTTCGATCGCGTCAGGAACTTGTTCGACGGCTCGGCAAGCTTGCCAGGCCTGGCCGTTGACACCGATTTGCGCTGGTCCTTCGCAATCGCGCTGAGTGCCGGCGGCTACCTGAGCGATGCTGATCTCGACGCAGTTCTGGCCAGCGACGACACGGCCAAGGGCAAGGCTTCGTGGTACACCGCGCGAGCTTCCCGCCCAACTGCAGAAGCAAAGGCAGAGGCATTCGGGGCGGCAACCGCTGCTACCTTGTCCAACGATCAGCAAAGCGCCGTCATTTCCGGTTTCAACAACGTGCACCAGAACGCGTTGATCTCCGGATACGCCGAGGACTACTTCGGGCTGCTCGTCAACGCGTGGGAATCCTACTCGCATGAGATGGCCAAGCAGATTGTGATCGGCTTCTACCCCAGCTCCAACGTCTCGCAGGAAACTTTGGACCAGACGGATGCATTCCTGGAATCCCTGGGATCCAAGCACGCGGCGATGCGCCGTCTGCTGGTGGAATCGCGTGCCGACGTGGTCCGGGCTCTCGCTGCGCGTCGGGCGGACGCCGAGGCACTAGAAATCTAGGGTCGCTCGGATGGTGGCGGCGGCTTCTGCTCAATGCGGAAGCCGCCGCCACCTTTCGGTTAAAAGTGGGAGAATTGACCTATGGACCTCTCGCAACATGAATATCGGGTAGGGCTCGAATGGACAGGCAATCGTGGAACCGGAACGGAAAGCTACCGCAGCTACGGCCGGGACCATGTATTGCGCGCATCGGGCTTGCCAGATTTGCCGGGCACCGCGGATCCAACATTCCATGGGGATCGCGATCGCTGGAATCCAGAACAACTCCTGCTTGCTGCCCTGAGCCAATGCCACATGCTCTCGTATCTGCATGTAGCAGTTACCCACGGCGTGAATATCACGGGTTATACGGACGATGCTTCTGGAACACTGCGTCTCAATCGGGATAACAGCGGTGAATTCACCCAAGCCATCTTGCGGCCCGTCGTTTACCTTGCCGATGAATCCCAACGAGAACTTGCCGATTCGCTCCACTCCCAGGCGAACAAGGTTTGCTTCATCGCCCGGTCCGTCAACTTCCCGGTTCTCCACGAGCCGGTATCCCCTAGCTCCTCCTGAGGATTTTTACGAATGACTGAAAACCTGCCACTTGCACATGACCCGAAAAAGGATCCCTTCAGCAATCCCCTGGTTCTAGGCCGATCCAGCCAAGAATTCTTGGATGCCGCCGAAACGCCGATCGACGTTGCCAACTATCCCGGTACCTTCTACGCAGAGGTTGGCGGTCGCGAGATTTTCGCTCAGCTGACCAAGAATTTCTACAGTTCCGTTGCCGAAGACGAGGATTTCCGTCGGATGTATCCAGAGAAGGAGCTTCGGGCTGCCCAAGTTCGCCTCCAGCTGTTCCTGGAACAATACTGGGGTGGTCCGACAACGTTCTCCGAGCATCGTGGCCACCCTCGGCTCCGCATGCGTCATGCAAATTACCCGGTGAACGGCCACTACCGTGATGTCTGGCTGGGCCATATGAACAAGGCTATCGACCAGCTAGAGCTGCCAATGCTGCAGGCCGAAACCCTTCGGGACTACTTTGAGCGTGCGGCTCACTCGTTGCTGAACACTCCGGATGAACACCGGAATCTGCTCTAAGAATTTATGGACTAGAACCGCCACGGGCGAGTTCTAGTCCATATCCTTATTACTGCTTAGCCGAGCAAAGAGGCTTTGCGGACAAGGACATGCCCTCGCTCGTTACTCAGTCGAGTCCAACTGCCATTGCGGAATACTCGGCTTTGCCCGCCAGGCGCCAGGAAACCCAAGGCATGCATGGCAAATGCGGAGCCCATAGGAATCTTCAAATCTTCTCCTTGCACATCCGCAGCCCAAATTCGCTGCCGTATCTGCACAAGCACAGGCAATCCCGGGTTTTCCGGCAATGCTTGGGCGACGGCGTCGATGCCGTTTTGAGCTGAGGAAGTTAGCATGTCGTTCGCTACGGCTCCTGCATCTTCCCAGCCTGAGACCGGCACGGAGATCCCAGCCCATTTAGGGTTCTCTTCAACCGGTGGGAGCGCGAAGTCGACGGTTGACTCCCCCATGCGAGCAAGGCGATCCTGGATCGATGCCAAGGAATAGCTGGCCTTGAGATCTGCAGGCTGCGCCAAGCGATGAACTCGCATTCCGAGGATGGTATAGCCGCCTTGACCGAGGTCGGAAGGGACCAAAACAGGTACATAGACAGCCAAGGCCGTATTTCGAGCGACGAATTGGGCCGCATCATCTTCAATTGTTTTCGCCCGGCTAATAAAGTTCGCTAAGTCGCTTACTGAATTACTGTCGTCGAAAATCACCGCATCACTAGCCATATATTTATCGTCTCACGGAGCGGCAACTACGCGTGGCGACTTTGCTCATGGCGTGATGCTGCTCCGTGAAACGTATAGTTTTCCTATGAGCCCGAATCTCAACTGAAAATATTACTTTCGAGTAGCATTAAATTTGGTTTTGTTCCGCTATCGCATTCCAAGGAGCCCGCACAGTGACCGAAGACCTAGGCACCACCCAGATCCTGCTGGATCTGTTGAATCTGGATGGAGAAGACCAGGCGCGCACGGATGAGGATATCTTCATCGGCCATACCCCTGGGCAGACTCGACCTCGCGTCTTTGGCGGGCAGGTTCTGGCCCAATCGATCATGGCCGCCACGCGTACAGTTGAAGCGACCCGTACGATCCATTCCCTGCACGGTTACTTCCTGCGTCCGGGAGACCCGAACCAGAACATCACTTTCGGCGTACAGCGCCTGCGCGATGGCCGCTCATTTTCCGCACGTCGAGTGCACGCCTACCAAAATGGCGAACCGATCCTGTCAATGATCACCTCGTTCCAGGAACCGGCAAACGGCCTCGAACACCATGATCCAATGCCTGCCGGAATCCCGGATCCCGAGTCGCTTCCGACTACCGCAGATCTCGTGGGGCACCTGGACCATCCAGTGGCAAAGGAATGGGCTTTCGAACGGCCTTTCGACGTCCGGCATGTTTCGGAACCGATCTACCTTCCAGGAAATTCGGCCAAGCTTGCCGATAGTGCGGTTTGGCTGCGCACCACCTCGGCAATGCCCGATGAGCCCGCCCTGCACCGAGCTGCCTTGGCTTACGCGAGCGACTACATGCTTCTTGAGCCTGCCCTGCGAGCCCATGGAGTGCCATGGGTACATCGCGGCTTGAGCATCGCCAGCCTCGATCACGCAATGTGGTGGCACCGGGATTTCCGAGTCGATGAATGGCTGCTCTACGTACTTCATTCGCCATCGGCCTCGTCGGCCCGCGGACTTGGTGCGGGAAAGTTCTACAACAAGGCAGGCGACCTCGTCGCGACCGTCGCCCAGGAAGGCATGATCCGCTTGCCTGAGTTCGCAGAGGGGCACTAGCCCTCAATCGATAGCGCACCGCCCGCGTGGTTCATGCGTCCAGTTCAATATCGCCTGCTGGTACGGCCATACAGGCGAGGATCTGGCCCGGTGCTACGCGGGCGCTCGGCTCCAACGGGTAGGAAATCCTGCCCCTGAGCAGGCTAACGGCGCATTCGCCGCAAGAACCCGAGCGGCAAAGACTAGCCGGTTCAAGCCCTTGCTCTTCCAGCGCATCAAGCAGCACTCCATTCTCCGCACTCCAGGTGAAATTCTTTTCGCTCCCACGACAAGAGACTTCTGCGGGCGGATAGTTCTCAAAAAGGCGTTCCAGATCGGTCGCCGGTGATGCGAAGGTTTCGCTGTAAATCTGCGAAGCAGAAATTCCCGCTTGCTCGCACGCCTCGAATACCATCTTGGTGAACTCTTCAGGCCCGCACACCACCACCATGCTGCAACCGCGTAGTCGTGCTGCGATCGCAGCAGCCGCTGGCCGCCCCTCGGAGGTGTCGATGCGATCCAAGCTGATTGGCGCCTTCAGCCCGGCAGCCATCTGTTCCAGCCGGCAGTACAAGGCACTGGCTCCGCCACGTTCGACATGGATGAACCTCAGATCTTGGCTGCCATTCACCGCTGCAGCATCCCCGAGCAGCCCCAAAGCAGGAGTGATGCCAATTCCAGCGCTGACGATGGCAGTGCTGGAGCCTAGTACATTAGCCGAGGTCAGCACACCGTACGGCCCTGAGACAAGAAGTTGCTCGTCCTCCTGCAGCTGTGCTATTTTCGCTGAAGCTTCACCTTGGATGCGAACGGCGATACTAATGCCCCGGTCGCTCACCGAGGTGATGGTGTAATTTCTCCACAGCGGATCTGGCAAGTGAACCCTTAGATGCATGCCCGGTTCATACTCAGACTTAATCCATCCGTAAGGATCGTGAAGCAGCAGTTCGACTACTCCTGAGCCCAAGTCCTCGTTTCGAAGTATGGTCATGAACCGTGGAGAGATCTTCACTGGAACCAGTTCTTCGGCTTCTGTTGCTTCGTTTTCTATTTCAATTGAGGCGCCAGTCTCCAAGACCCCGGATTCCAGAACGGTTCCATAAATGCCACAGTGAACGTGGCCAAAGTGCGTTGCCAGCAAACGGGGTCCGTTGGTATCGACTTCGGTAGTATCCGGATTTACCGAGGTTGCTGAGCAACGGGCGATTGATTTGGTAATGGCAATACGGGTTTCGCCTATGCGCAGCACTTTGCCAATAAGCCCATATTCCGAGTATGCGGGCAGGCCTTCCACCACAAGGTTGCCTCGATACCGCTGGGGATCCAAGTGCACCCCGGATACTCGCGACAGCTCCGCAACCGTATTGGGGTTAATAATCGAAATGCCCGACAGTCGCGAATCGAACATTCCGTGCGGTGCAGACACCAATCTTCGCGGTTTTGGCCCCTGCGCCGGCAAGTGATTCGACAGATAGGCGCTGGCGGCATCCCTGCCATGCTGGCTACTGGCATCAAAGGTCAATGGTGCCGCACCTGTAGATGCTGGCGCGGTCATGGTGATAAGTGGAAAACTGGATTCAACTTGCCACTTTTGCAGGCTCTTGTTGTTCTTGAGAATAGTGAAGCTTAGGCAGCTCTGCCACTGCCCGTCTTGGTGCTCAATTGTGCCGTTTCCGAAGGCGACACAGCGATCGCCCTCTAGCCCGCTTCCCTTTTTGGCTGCGACCGAACTGACTGCTTCGCCTGGTAGCCCTTTAACAGGAAAGCGATATATTTGAGCAATTTTCATGATTACATTCTAGTAAGTGCCGAGTTCAGTACGGGAGTTCGAGGCGGCGCCAATCGAAGGCGCCAGAGGATATCGGAATTTCAAAACAGGTAATGTTCTGCCCCTCCGGCTACATGGACTGCTCCCCGGCATCTGCGGGTGCTTCCAATCGCCGCGCGCCCACACCTTCACGCGCCAATTGGTCTTCCGGATTCAGGAGGCTGCAGGCCTGCATCGACAGGCAGCCGCATCCAATGCATCCCATAAGCCGATCTTCTAATTCCTCGATGGCACGCCGCCTCGCTTCGAGTACTTTCTTCCATTCCTCTGTCGCGCGAAGCCAGTCTCTTTCCTCGGGGATTTTTCCCATCGGCACTGGTGCCAAAGCACGCTTGATGTCGCTGAGTGGGATGCCCAACTTACTGCCGACACTGATCAACGAGATACGACGCAGCAAGTGGCGAGGATAGCGTCGCTGATTCCCCGCTGTCCGCATGGAAGCGATCAGCCCAATATCTTCGTAATAATGCAGTGCAGATCTGGCCACACCAGTGCGTTCGCTAACCTGCCCGATGCTTAGCAGCTCACGCCCGGGAAAATCTTTTTCGGAATCCCCAGATTCCGCTGTGTGAAGCATCACCACCCCTTTCCTTGACCTCAAGTTTACTTGAGGTCTTAGGGTGGAAGTATTCAAAGTTGTTGGCAAAAGCTCGGGCTTTTGCATCAGTTACTGGAGTTTTATTCCAACTCCAGGCAAAGGAGCGGCTCAGTGAGCGAATTATCAGATGGATTCCGTGCAGCCTTCCGTCACCATCCTGCTGGAGTAGCAGTGATTACTGCAGCGGTCGACGGGGCATTCTACGGTTTAACTATCTCTTCCCTCGCTTCGCTTTCCATTGATCCCGTTGCCGTTTCGTTCTCGCTGGCCAAAGAATCCGGCGCTGCCGGCGCTGTGCTAGCAGCACCGAGTTTCGTGATCCATATGCTCGGCGAAGACCAGCACGAGCTGGCAAATAATTTCGCGCGCCCGGGTGCCCCACGATTTACCAGCGATCAACATTTCCGGGTCTTGCCCACCGGCGAGCCACATTTCATCGAGGCTCCCGTTGCTTTCCGCGCCAGTATCCACTCCTCCATCAGCGTTGGAGGCTCCCGCCTGATTGCTGCTGAAGTCCATGCGGTACTCTTCGGGCATGCGCAACAGCAACACCTGCTTTACCAGGATCGCGAGTATCTGAAATTGTCCGGATTGCGTGCCGATTCGACGACGAGCTAATTGAACGATGCCTCCTGCGGCATAAAAATAGCCGCCACAAATGTGGCGGCTATTTTCATGCCCGTGGATTAGTCGCGGGTCAGGCGACGGTGGGTAACACGGTGCGGCTTAGCCGCGTCGGCACCCAATCGTTCAACCTTGTTGCTCTCGTAAGAGTCGAAGTTGCCTTCGAACCAGTACCAGTTCGATGGGTTCTCCTCAGTGCCCTCGTACGACAAGATGTGGGTCGCGACTCGGTCCAGGAACCAACGGTCGTGGGAGACCACTACAGCGCAACCCGGGAACTCAAGCAGCGCGTTTTCCAACGACGACAGGGTTTCAACGTCCAAGTCGTTAGTAGGCTCATCGAGCAGCAACAGGTTGCCACCCTGCTTGAGGGTCAGTGCCAGGTTCAGACGGTTGCGCTCACCACCGGAGAGAACACCTGCCTTCTTCTGCTGGTCTGGGCCCTTGAACCCGAACGCCGAAACGTAGGCACGCGATGGCATCTCAACTTGACCGACGTTGATGTAATCGAGGCCGTCAGAAACGACCTCCCACAACGACTTCTCTGGGTCGATATTTTCGCGATTCTGGTCGACATAGGAAATCTTGACCGTGTCGCCGACCTTCAGGGTGCCACCGTCAAGCTCTTCCATGCCAACGATGGTCTTGAACAGGGTCGACTTGCCGACGCCGTTGGGACCAATGACACCCACGATGCCGTTGCGCGGTAGCGAGAAGGACAGACCATCGATCAATACACGATCGCCGAATCCCTTCTTCAAGTTTTCGGCTTCGATTACCAGCTGGCCCAGGCGCGGGCCTGGCGGAATCTGGATTTCTTCGAAGTCCAGCTTGCGGGTGCGCTCGGCTTCCGCAGCCATTTCCTCGTAGCGCGCCAGACGAGCCTTCGACTTAGTCTGACGGCCCTTGGCGTTCGAACGAACCCACTCGAGTTCTTCTGCCAGACGCTTAGCAAGCTTCTGGTCTTTCTTGCCCTGAACTTCCATGCGCTCGCGCTTCTTCTCCAGGTAAGTGGAGTAGTTGCCCTCGTATGGGTGCAGGCGACCGCGGTCAACTTCACAGATCCATTCGGCGACATGGTCCAGGAAGTAGCGGTCGTGGGTTACGGCCAGCACGGCGCCCGGGTAAGATGCCAGGTGCTGTTCCAGCCACAGTACGGACTCTGCGTCCAAGTGGTTAGTAGGCTCATCGAGCAGCAGCAAGTCCGGCTTCTGCAGGAGAAGCTTGCACAGTGCTACACGTCGACGTTCACCACCGGAGAGGTGGGTAACTTTCTCGTCGCCTGGTGGGCAGCGCAGCGCGTCCATTGCCTGTTCGAGCTGATTGTCGATGTCCCAAGCGTCGGCAGCGTCAATCGCTTCCTGCAGCTTGCCCATTTCTTCCAGGAGCGTGTCGAAGTCGGCACCGTCCTGTGCCATCTCTTCCGAGATTTCGTTGAAGCGAGTGATCTTTTCATAGATCTCGCCAACACCTTCCTGGACGTTGCCCAGGACGGTCTTTTCTTCATTCAGTGGGGGTTCCTGCAGCAGGATGCCTACCGAGTAGCCCGGTGAAAGACGCGCTTCACCGTTGGAGGGAGTATCGATCCCCGCCATGATCTTTAGGATCGTTGACTTACCAGCACCGTTGGGTCCCACGACGCCAATTTTGGCACCGGGGAAGAACGACATGCTGACATTGTCAAGGATGACTTTGTCGCCAACGGCCTTGCGAGCCTTGGTCATCGTGTAAATGAATTCCGCCATGTTCTTAAGGCTAGTCTGTTGCGGGGGTCATTTCCGAATCCACACACCACTATTTTGGGTTGGTGGTGCCCGGATTCACACGAAACCCTCAAACACCACCAGAACACGCGTCTTCAGGCCGCTTCCCCATCCTCGCTTTGCCAGCTCGCTTCAGTGTCGGACGAACGTGACGGGTGCTGCACACGCTCCATTTCGCCGGTATCTGTCCGTACACGGTTGAAGGAACTCGTTCCAAAACGCAGATCGTGACCAATTGAATAAGCCTCGATATCTGCGCTATTCCCTCGCGAGCCATCTGCTCGTTCGAATTCTCGGATCTGCAACTTTCCGAAAATCATTACATGGTCGCCTTGCCCCAGGGATTCCATGGAATTCTCTCCCAGGGTACGGAACGCCGAAACCGCATACCAATTGGTCGGCCCGTCGACCCACTGCCCTGTTTCAAGATCGCGTTTTCGCTCATGCGTCGCTACTCGGAATTTCAAGATGGAAACGCCCTTGGGCGTAATGCTGAGTTGAGGTTCCGTTCCGACAATTCCGCGGATTGTCACAAGATCGCTCATTGGACTGCCTCCTATTGGATACAAATGGCAGAAGCCTTTTCTGCCATTGAATCCGATGATGGCGCACCGCAAGATCCGGTCGGACGCAAAGTCAACGGCCTGTGGATAAATCTTTAGCCCATTGAGGTTTGAATGCGCCTTTCAATAGCATGGCGGCTATGACGATTCCTGGCAAGATCCAGCCGGACCAACCCATGATTGATGCTTTTGTTGCGTCCAAAGGAACTCCCATCACCATAAACAGTGAAACCAATCCCACGCTGGCGTTGAAGGCTCCATGCGCCAAAGCCGCTGGCCATACGGAATCACTGTAGGTACGCAACCAGCCAAGGAAGGCGCCAAATACGGTACACATGCCGCACATAGCCATGACTCCCCACGCGCCCGTAGCCATCGGATAGTTGTAGCCCAGAAGCACCAATGGTGCATGCCAGATCCCCCAGACGACGCCGGATACAAGAATTGATACAAGTTGCCCATAAGGCTGCAGGCGAATCCAAAGCCATCCCCGCCAACCAATCTCCTCTCCTAAAGCAAACAAGGAATTCATGAGGCCAGCGACAACTATCAACCCCGCCTGTCCGAGAAGGTAGATTGTCGGGCCTTCCTGGCCGGAGACAACGCGCAGTACGGTGAAATTCTGCAGATCACCAGGGAAGACCCCTAGCCATGTTCCGATGAAGGGCGCTTGAAGTATGAGCCCGAGCGGAATCACATAGGACAGCACCAGTGCGATGGCAAACTTCCCCGGACGCTTGATTGGCCAGAGCCCAACCTCGGAGCTGAAGCTCGTTAGCCGGCGTTCGACAATGGCAATCACTAGAGCAGCGATGGTCGGGGTAAACATCATTGCCATGGCGATTCCTGGAAGCTTGGCATCATTTATGCCTTCTCCCATCCAAAGCGGCAACGCTACGGCCCAAGCTAAAACCACGCTTAGCACACAGAAGCACACGATGCTCAACACGCTACCGATTCTCAATTTCGGCAACTTAACTACTCCTAATCAGATGATGATCTACATTCGCTTCTCCAGCCTATCGGCCTCAAGTCGTATTTTTGGTGATCAATGAGCTAAACTATTTTCGGTTATGCCTCCGTAGCTCAGCTGGATAGAGCAAGAGCCTTCTAATCTCTAGGTCGCCGGTTCGAATCCGGCCGGGGGTACGAAATAAACCGCCGTTCACTTGGTAATACAAGTGAACGGCGGTTTTCGCATCTATCCAGATCTAGGAATTTGACCAGTGTTAGGCCTCATTTCTAGCTTGAGGCCCTTTCCGGCCGAGCCTGTCAGCCAGCCCTCGTCCTATTTGCCGGCCACTAAATAAGCACCCGCCCAAGAAAGTTCCTTCCAGCGCGTTGTACCCATGCATCCCGCCGCCCCCGAATCCAGAAGCTTCACCGGCCGCATAAAGCCCGTCAAGAACTGTTCCGTCGTATTTGAGGACTCGCCCAGATAGGTCTGTCTGCAGTCCGCCTAATGACTTTCGCGTCAGAATGTGCAGCTTCACAGCTATCAATGGCCCCGCCGCAGGATCGAGTATCCTGTGCGGAGCAACTGCTCGGGTCAAACGGTCTCCGATGTACTTTCGGGCATTGCGGATAGATTGAATTTGGCGATCTTTGCTAAATGGATTTTCAGTTTGCGAATCACGAACCATTAATTGCTGGTGAAGCCGCATCGGATCAATATGTGCTTCCGGCGCGATTGCATTCATTTTCGTCACGAGCTCCTCGACGGTAGTCGCTGAAACGAAATCCGCACCTTTGTTCAAGAAATCCGTGACCGGCCCCGGAGCACCCTTGCCAAAGAACCGGTCCTTGATAACTCCGGCTTTATCCCGATTAGTCAGATCTGGATTTTGCTCCGACCCTGACAGCGCAAACTCCTTCTCGATAATTCGCTGATTCAGCACGAACCATGAATAGTCGTACTTTCGCGCAGTGGGATCGGTGCGCAGGTATTTCAACGTGCCCAAAGTGTCGTGCCCCGGAAGGCAAGGAGGACGAAGGCGGTTCCCTTCGGCATCGAACCACATCGGGCTTGGACCGGGCAAAATTCTAATTCCATGAGCGGGCCAAATTGGGTTCCAATTCTGGATTCCCTCTGTGTAATGCCACATTCGATCGCGGTTAACAAGACGCGCCCCCACCTCCTGCGAGAGTTCAATGCCGCTGCCGTCAACATAATTCGGAACGCCGGTAATCATGCGCCCCGGCGCGATGCCGAGCCTGTCGGGCCAGAGTTTCCGAACCAGGTCCTGATTTCCGCCTATTCCCCCGGTTGCAATCACCACTGCTTCAGCCGAAAACTCGAACTCCGAAACCACGTTTCTTGACGACTGTTGCCCGCGTGGAGCGTCATCAGGCGACAAGACCTCACCGCGAACGCCGGTAACTGAACCGTCAGTGGTCACCAATCCAGTAACCCTGTGGCGGTTGAGCAACTCGGCATGTCCCGTTTGCAGTCCGTCGAGCACCCTATTCACAAATGGCATCGATACCCCGGTGCCAGTTCCCCAGGCGATGTGAAATCTGGGTACAGAATTCCCATGCCCTTCGGCGCGACCATCGCCGCGCTCTGCCCAGCCCACAACTGGAGTCAGATCTATGCCTTTTTGCTTGATCCAGGACCGTTTTTCAGTAGCTGCGAACTCCACGTAGGCTTTGGCCCAACGTTGCGCCCACAGGTCCTCATCGTCCAACCGGTCAAATTGTGCACTATGCTGCCAATCCGACCAGGCAAGGTCAAAAGAATCACGAACTCCCAAGCGGCGCTGTTCAGGAGTATCAACGAGAAACAGTCCCCCAAAAGACCAGTAAGCCTGGCCGCCGAGATTACCCCTGTTTTCCTGATCCAGGATTCGGACTCTCAGTCCTGCATCAAGTGCCTCGGACGCTGCAACCAGCCCGGCCAATCCAGCACCCACGATGATCACTCCGCATTGTTCGGAACTCAACTTCACGATCCCACCTCTGCACGCAAGAAATTTACGAGTTTTCATCTCGAGCGTACTTCCCGGTGGGCAATGCCACCATACCCGTATTTTCCGCAAAGAAATCTGCTGACTAGCGAGAACTTTCGTTCTTCACCACCGTTTCTTTTCCTGGTCCGGCCGTCGAATCTGTGAATGTCATGATCGTGAGCCGTGCAGCGGCGCATAATCACGCAGAATCCCGACTGAACAGTAACTTATCCCCCTAATTTGAGATAAACTCTAGGAATTGTAGAAATCGAAAGGGACAGTGCCCGATGACCCAACTGGTCGCCCACCTCGCGCGACAGAGAATCACGGAACGCACCAGCATCAATCTAATATTCCTTCTTGCAGGATTATCTTTTGCGACTTGGGCAGGCCGCCTCTCCATTATCGACGCTGTTTTCGATTTCTCTGGCTTGAACCTCGGGTCGTTCTTGATTTGCAGCACCATCGGAACTTTGCTCGGAATCTCCCTTATTCCGTCGGTGAGCAAATTCGTTCCAACACGCCGCCTGTTGTGCTGTTTGCCCATCGGATTAGCAGCATGCTTGGTCGTACTGGGCATAGCTATTTCCATAACCGAGGAAGCCACTCTTGCCTACGTAGCCCTGTTCTTTTACGGGCTTACTTTTGGCTGTTTGGACATCATGATGAACGTCAGCGGCGCACAGGTTGAACGTCGCGTGGGCCGCAGCATCATGCCTTCCCTTCACGGGTTCTTCAGCCTGGGAACCCTAATTGGCGCCGGGGTGGCAACAGCAACCATTTCCTTGAATATCTCGAGCCTTTGGCACTTCTCGTTTGTCGCGGTCATCATTCTTCTTCTCGCTTACGTTGCCCATCGAGGTATTACCTGCTGGGAAAACGAAAATTTGGTTCCAATCAACAAGGATGTCCGCCAGAACCGAACTCAATCAACGCACAAAATGGGACTCTTGCTGCTGCTTGGCATAATGGTCGCCGGTTTAAGTTTCAGCGAGGGTGCGGCCAATGATTGGATTGCCGTTACTTCGGTTGACGGGCACGGTTTCAAGCATCAAATTGGCGCGCTCATGTTCACCTTGTTCGTCGCAGCAATGACGCTGGGACGCTTTGTCGGCGGTCGCCTTGTGGACCGCTTCGGCACGAAAAATACACTCCTGATCATGGGAATTATCGGCCTTCTCGGCGTCGGCTTGTTCATCACCGGCACAAGTCCCTCCCTAGTAGGCTTCGGTGCAGCATTGTGGGGCCTCGGTAGCTCGCTCGGCTTCCCCTTGGGCATGAGCATCGCTGCTTCCCGCGGAGAACGCCTGGGTCCAAAAGCGGTGAGCATCGTCAGTGCGTTTGGATATGGAGCAATGCTTGGCGGTCCGCCATTTATTGGTTTCGTCGTCGATACCTTGAAGTTGCCTCAGGCCTTATGGATTTGCGCGGTAGTTCTGATTATTTCGTTGTCCTTGACGCCGGCGGTAACCCGCAACCGGAAGCCGTCCGACAAGACGTCCTAGACGGGCAGAACCGCACGCTCCTTGATGTTTCGCATGACTATGGTGCTCGTCAATTTTTCCACGCCCGGTAGATCAACTAGGACCTCGTCGTATACACGCTGGTAATGCGGCAGATCCTTGGCAAAGACTCGCAATAGGAAGTCTGGCTCGCCGAAAAGGCGCTGCGCATCAACTATTAGCTCTTCCCTCTCTACTGCTAATTCAAAATGCTTAAGCTGCGCTCTGTCTTTCAACGTGACGAAAACCAGGGCCTCGAATCCCAGTCCAACCTTCTCCGGGTCAATCACCGCTTGGTAGCCGCTGATGACTCCCCTGCGCTCAAGATCTTTGATCCGGCGATGGCAGGGAGCCACCGATAGCCCAACTTTTGCAGCTACCGCGGTAGCGCTCATCCGTCCGTCATTCTGCAACTCGGCCAAGATCGCACGGTCTAGTTCATCCATGAAATCAGACTACAGCACAAATAATTTGCGCCATTTAACGCCAGAGCAATTTTTTCTTGCCGAAGGGCCGGGTATCCCCAAAGAATCGGCAAGCACATTTCACGATTTTTTCCTTACTGTTATCAGAGCACAGGTTTCTAGATTTGGAGAAGCAATGGATCACTCGCAGTTCACCGGGTTCCTCTTGGTATCGGTGACGTTGGCGTGCACGCCCGGCGCCGACTGGGCGTACATCATTTCCTCTGCACTGGGCAAAACCAGCTATCGCCCAGCCGTATGGGGATTGCTCTCGGGATACCTGGTTCATACTGCATTGCTGGTGTGCGGAATTGCGGCCCTGGTCGCGAGTTCCCCGTCACTTCTCCTCTGGCTCACGGCAGCCGGATCGGTCTATCTGCTGTGGCTAGGCATTGCGACCCTGCGTTCCTGCAGGAACGCCAGGTTCTTTGATGCCGATGCTCCATCTACCTCCGAAATTGAAGCACTCGATGGCGATTACCCTCGGAGCAATCCCGAACCTACCGATAGCACCGTCGCGCTGTTGGACAAGGTCCGGCATCGATCGCTACGCGGCCAATTCCTCAAGGGCCTGCTCACCAGCGGCACTAACCCCAAGGCACTACTGCTGTATGTGGCCCTCATCCCGCAGTACCTGGATTCATCCCTGGATCTTCCGCTCTCCCTGCAAACCGGCGCTCTTGGGCTTACTCATTTCGCGGTATCGATCCTCGTGTACTTCTCCGTTGCATTGGCTGCCAGGGTGCTGCTTCGCTCCCGGCCCATGGCGGCACGCATCGTAACCATGTGCTCCGGAACCATAATGATCCTCTTGGCCCTGGGCTTGGTCTACGAACAATTCTTCGTTGCATAAGAATTTATTGAACACTGATCAAGACAATTGAACGGTGATCAAGTATGCTCTTAATCGATGGCTCTTCGGTCATCTGTAACGCAAGCATGAATGGCTGTCCGATCATGGAGCCCGCCGTTCAAGCTACGAACCTTGCGCTGGAGCACTCGTGGAACTACCCCCAATTCGATTTGAGAATGTCACTGTCCGCTTTGAAGAGCGCGATGTCCTCAAAGATGTGCGCTTGACTCTCAACGAACAGCGCATCGGCATTATCGGGGCAAACGGTGCTGGGAAGAGTACGCTCTCCCGGCTCATCAATGGCCTCGTTTTGCCTACTGAAGGATCCGTGCACGTTGGCGACCTGAACACTCGGAATCATGCAAAGCAGATCCGCCGCGATGTGGGTTTTGTCTTCCAGAATCCAGCAAATCAAATCATCATGCCGCTGGTCTATGAAGACATTGCGTTCGGACTGAAGAATTTGCAAATTCCCAAAGCAGAGCGCCAATTGCGCGTGCATGAGACACTGGCAGAGCTCAACATCTCGCATCTGGCAGATCGCGAAAGCCACACTCTTTCCGGCGGCGAGCAGCAAATGGTCGCACTCGCTTCCGTCCTTGCCATGCGGCCACGAACCATTGTTTTCGATGAACCCACTACGATGCTGGATCTGCGCAATCGACTTGCTTTCCAACGCGAAATTGCCAAGCTGGCACAACGTGCAATTGTGGTGACGCACGATTTAGAAATACTTGAAGATTTCGACCGCGTTCTCGTGGTCACCGACGGAGCTATCGAATTCGATGGCCGACCGGAAGAAGCAATCGCCCATTACCGCCAATGGAGCCACGCATGATCGCGTCCAAGAATACTTCGTATCTAGCGCGTGTTAAGCCGGGATGGAAATTCGGGACATTGCTGGTTCTGAGCATCGGGCTTTACTTGATTAGCTCGTGGCAGGTCTTGCTGCCCCTGTTCATTCTCAGTGCGATACTGCTGCTTTCGGCTAGGGTCGACCTCAAGCAGCTGCGCATGCCACTGTTCTCATTGGCCATGATTCTCGGCATCGTCTTCATTCTTCTCGGCCTGCAAACCGATTGGGCCAACGCCGTGGTCTCGGTCCTGCGGCTGCTGACCATGTGCCTGATGGCCTACGCCGTCAGCCTCACCACAAGCTTTGACGCGATGCTCGAGCTCTTCCAACAGGTTGCCTCTCCATTACGATTCCTTGGAGCTAATCCAGCGCAAATCGCATTGGGATTGTCCATGACAATACGGTTCATTCCGGAGTTGAAAAAGGTATACCTCGAAGTCCGCGAAGCCCAGCATGCTCGGGGTCTGGGCAACAATCCGTTGGCCGTGAGTGTCCCATTAGTTATCAGATCACTAAAAATCGCTGACGAGACAGCCGAAGCGTTAGACGCCCGCGGCTACGATTCAGCACCTTACCGACGCTAAGCGCATCAGCTACTTCCATCTCGCTCGCACTTCCAAGGAAACACAATGCCAACTCGCACCGACTCAACTTCGCAAACTCGCAATACGGTATACGTCGCAGTCTTTGCCGCCATGATCGCGGCCATGGGGCTCCTTCCCCCTATTACATTGGGGATCATCCCGGTACCCATTACCCTGCAAACCCTGGGTGTCATGCTGGCCGGCGCCTTATTGGGACCTTGGCGAGGTTCGTTGGCCTCACTGGTTGTCGTAGTCCTGTCTTTGGCAGGGCTGCCCTTGTTGGCTGGTGGGCGTGGTGGGCTTGGAGTCCTGTTCGGGCCGACCGGCGGATATCTCATTGGATGGATTTTCGGCTCACTCGTTATTGGAGCCCTCTTCAAATACTGGGTTCTGCGCAACGAAAACAAGGTCGCCCGATTCATGTCCGGACTGGCCTCGGCTCTCGTTGGCGGAATCGTCGTCATCTATCTGTTTGGCGTTCCGTGGACCGCTGCTGTTACCGGGCTTGATCTGGGCACATCCTTGCTGGGGTCTCTCGGATTCCTGCCCGGGGACGTCCTCAAAGCCGTAGTCGCCACCCTGGTGGCCCTGACCGTGCACCGTAGCTACCGCGGGTTGATGAAGTAGCTCGATGGAACTGTGGCAGGCACTGGCAAGGTGGGCCAATCAACGACCGGATCATCTTGCCCTGCTCACGGTTGAAAGCCGGCTGACTTATGCGCAGTTGGCCAGCAGAAGCGGTGCTCTGGCCAAGCGGCTAGAATCCGTTCCAGGCAATCGGATCGCTGTGCACACCAGCGATCCGATTGAGATGGCCATCGCTTTTTATGCGATCGCGCGCAGTGGCAAGACATTGGTGGTGATTGACCCTGCTTGGCCCGGAAATCTGGCCACTTCCATGGCAACCGCTCTTCAATGCGATTTCGTGCTTGAATCGACGGTTCCGCGGCCTTTGCCCGGCGTCCCAAGATTCGCCTTGCCGCCCGAGCCACCCGAGCCCGGTGAATACATTGCGCCCGCGACCAAGACTCATTGCGCTGAAGACCTGCTGATCATTTGTACTTCTGGAAGCTCATCGCGTCCCAAGGCTGTGCTCCGGAGTGCTGCATCGTGGGAAGCGTCCCTGAGTGCCGGTGCCACGATCTTGGGCGCTTCGCCAGATGATTCCACTCTTTGCCCGAGTCCCATTTCCCACGGTCTGGGCCTCTACGCGATGGTCGAGTCCCTGCATACTGGCGGCACCTTCGTGGCTTCCGGAAAATGGGATCAAAAGGGCGTTGCATCATTGCTGGCGCGCGTCAGCTGCACCCGTATCGTCAGCGTACCGACAATTCTAGGCAAGGTGCTGGCCCTGGATGACCCGGCACGGTTCTCCAGCCTGCGATTGGTCATCAGCGGAGGGGAATCCCTGGACCAGGAGACCATGCAAACTCTTCACCAGATGGCTCCCTCGGCGCGCTGCGTTGAATATTTCGGGAGCAGCGAGCACAGCCTCATCGCGTATCGCGAGCGACTGGCCAACCATCCGCGAACTCCCTATTTCGACGGTCAGCTGTTTCCCGGGGTGCAGGCTCACACCCATGAGGCAACGCCGGGTTCAGGCTTTGGCTCGCTCTATATCGATAGCCCGTTCAACGCCAAGGGGTACGACCTTAGCTCGGACTCTGTCATCGCTCGGTGCGGCACAGCAATCGGCATTGGTGATCAGGCGAAGCTCCTGGGTTCAAATCGCATCGTCCTGTCCCGTCGCAACGACGGGATGATGAATCTCAACGGAAACAATATCCACCCGGGCGAAGTGGGCGCAGCGCTTAATGCCGAGGGGCTGGCCAATGCCGTAGTGCGGATCGATGCATCGAGCGCACCAGCCAGGTTGCTGGCCTACACGGTTTCGCCACCCCGCAATCCGTCCGCTCTTCTCACCGGCCTGCAGAAGCATTTGCCCCAGTACAAGATCCCGCACCAAATCATCTACTTGCGATCGTGGCCCGAGACCTTCAGCGGAAAATTGAATGCCTCGGCTTTGGACTTCCAGGATCTGGACATTGAACGGAGCGACTGGCTCAGATGAATGACGCCTTCATTATCAATGCAGCACGCACGCCCATCGTTAGAGCAGGCAAGGAGTATTCCCGCATTACCGCAGACCAACTGCTGGCTCGGGTGATCAACGCGCTAATAGATCGAAGCGGCATCTCCCCTGCGGATGTAGACCACGTATTTGCCGGCAATGCGGCGGGACCGGGCGGAAATATAGCGCGAGTGTCTGCTTTGGCGTCGGTGCTGCCCAAGACCGTCAGCGCGACCAGCATCGATGCCCAATGCGCCAGTGGACTGGACGCAATTGCCGCCGCTGCGCGGATGATACGTTGCGGTGAAGCGCATGTCGTGGTGGCCGGTGGCGTGGAGTCGGTGAGTACCGCGCCATGGCGGGTTGAAAAGCAAACCTCCGTAATCCAGCCTCCGCGCCTCTACTCGCGTGCCCGATTCACTCCAGAGCGAGACCCGGACCCCGAAATGGGCGAAGCTGCGGAGAATATTGCCCAGTCCTACGGCATTGCACAAGAGCGGCAAGATTCTTTCGCATTGCAGAGCCACCAACGTGCGCTGCGCGCTCAAGCGGCTGGACTCTTTGATCGCGAGCTTGTCACCGTGGATACAAGCAACGGGCAAGTAGCGGCCGACACCTGCCCCAGGCCCGGACTGACACTTCGCAAGCTCGCTGCGCTCAAGCCGGCATTCCTACCCGGTGGCACCGTGACTGCGGGAAACTCCTGCCCGATTAACGATGGTGCAGCCGCGGTAATCTTGGTGAGCGAACAAATGCGCCAGAGACTGAACCCAACCTTCGCAATGCGCTACCTTGCTTCTGCTTCAGGTGCTTGCGATCCCGGCATTCTCGGCATGGCGGCGGTACCGGCGTACCGCAAGCTCATCGGCCTGCTGCCATCCGCTGCTGCTTCCAGCACTCCACTGATCGAGTTCAACGAAGCCTTTGCGGTCCAGGCCCTGGCATGCCTCGATGAGCTAGGGATCACCGAGGTGACGGTGAACCAGGGTGGCGGGGCCTTGGCGTTGGGACACCCCTACGGTGCTAGCGGCGCGATTCTTGCGACTCGGCTGTTCTGGCAGGCCAACCAGGCACGGATACCTGGGCAAAGGGCGATCGCGCTCATGGCCGCCGCGGGTGGCACCGGAAGCGCGGTTGCTTTCGAGTCAGTACCGCATTGAGCCCTTGGGGCATTGGCCTAGATGTTGAACCCCAAGGCCTGCATCTGATTCCGGCCGTCGACAAGGTTCTTCAGCACTTCATCAATCTGCGCTTCGAGTAGATCGGTCAGCGGGCAGGCAGGCGTCGTCAACGTCAGGTCGATTTCCAGGACTGAATCGCCGTCGAAACACCGTCCGTAAAGCAGGCCCAGGCCAACAATGTTGACTCCCAGCTCGAGGTCATTCACGTCCTTGGGTGCTTCGTCGATTTCTGCGATCGGCCACGTTGCGCTCTCATGTGCACCATTTGCGGCTTCGGACATGCGCTGCTCCCCGATTCTGCCCCGGGTACCCCTTTCGCTTTCGGCTCTTCCACGAGATACCTGAAGGAATGCAGGCCCCTCGGGCGTTAACGAACAGAACCGCTCACCCCCGTAGGGAGCAAGCGGTTCTGCTTGAAACAGCCTAAATTAGATGTTGAAGCCCAGGGCTCGCATCTGATCGCGACCGTCATCGGTGATTCGTTCTGGGCCCCAAGGCGGCATCCAGACCCAGTTCAAACGGTGGTCGTCCACAACGCTCTCCAGCGCCTGGCCGACCTGCTCTTCGATAATATCGGTGAGCGGGCAAGCGGCGGTTGTCAGCGTGAGGTCCAGCAAGAGTACGCCGTCATCCGCGTACTTCAGGCCGTACAGCAAACCCAGGTCGACAATATTGACACCCAGTTCAGGGTCAATGACGTCCTTGAGCGCTTCCTCAACGTCTTCCAGAGGAGTCGTAGCGGCTCCCGTGCTCTGTTCGGTCGATTCGCTCATGATTGTAACCTTAGGCCTTGACGTTCAGGTAACGGTCGTAGCCTTCTTCTTCCAGACGGTCAGCCAGTTCCGGGCCGCCCTGTTCTGCAACTCGGCCATCCACGAACACGTGCACGAATTCTGGCTTGATGTAGCGCAGGATGCGGGTGTAGTGGGTGATGAGCAGGGTGCCCATTTCGTTCTCGTCCTGTGCGCGGTTAACGCCCTCGGAGACAACCTTCAGAGCGTCGACGTCCAGGCCGGAGTCGGTCTCGTCCAGAACTGCGAACTTGGGCTTGAACAGTTCCAGCTGCAGGATCTCGACGCGCTTCTTCTCGCCACCGGAGAAGCCTTCGTTGACGTTACGGCCAGCGAAGTCGGCATCGATCTTCAGCTTGCTCATAGCTTCCTTGACGTCCTTGGTCCAAGTACGAAGCTTTGGAGCTTCGCCGTCGATGGCGGTCTTGGCGGTACGCAGGAAGTTGGTCATGGTTACGCCTGGTACCTCTACCGGGTACTGCATAGCCAGGAACAGGCCAGCCTTGGCGCGCTCGTCGACGCTCATCTCCAGGACATCTTCACCATCGAGGGTGATGGAGCCGGAGGTGACGTTGTAGCGCGGGTGGCCAGCGATGGTCGAAGCCAAGGTCGACTTGCCCGAGCCGTTAGGGCCCATGATTGCGTGGGTTTCGCCGGTCTTGATGGTCAGGGTTACACCCTTGAGAATTTCCTTCTCGCCCTGCTCGGTGTCAATCGAGACGTGCAGGTCCTTGATTTCCAGAGTAGACATACGTCGTTCCGTTTCTTTCTAAAAAGCGCTAAGGCTAAAAAGCTGGTGAAGCGAGCACTACCTAGTTCTCGGTAGCAGCCAATTCTTCTTCGATGGTGTCGGTCAGTCGCTCCTGCAGAGCCTCATCGCCGATCTGCTGAACGATTTCGTTCAGGAATCCGCGAACTACCAAGCGGCGTGCGGTCTTTTCATCGATGCCGCGAGCCATCAGGTAGAAGAGGTGCTCATCGTCGAAGCGGCCGGTGGTCGATGCGTGGCCAGCACCATCGATCAGACCGGTTTCGATTTCAAGGTTCGGAACCGAATCAGCGCGGGCGCCATCGGTCAGAACCAGGTTGCGGTTGGCTTCGTAGGAGTCGGTACCAACAGCAGCCTTCTGGATCAGCACATCGCCAACCCACACGGTGTGTGCGTCCTTGCCCTGCAGCGCACCCTTGTACAGCACGTTCGACTTGCAGTTGGCCACAGCGTGGTCAACGAACAAGCGGTGCTCCAGGTGCTGGCCGGCATCTGCGAAGTACAAGCCGTAGAGCTCGATCTCAGCGCGTTCGCCGGTGAAGCGAGCCGACGGGTTCACGCGAACCAGGTCGCCACCGAAGGAAACAACAATGTGCTTGAACGAAGCGCCAGCAGCTACCAGCGCCTGCTGCGAGGAAGCGTGAACGGCGTCATCTTCCCAAGCCTGCAGGGAGATCACGGTCAAGCGGGCGTTGGCCTGGACGTCGAACTCGACGTTCTGTGCCAGCACTGCCGAACCGACGTGGTCCAGCACAACAGTAGCCTCGGAATTTTCCTCGGCAACAACGATGAGGTGCTGAGCCGCCGCTGCCAGCGACTCGCCGGTGATGCGCAGGGTTGCGTTGGCACCTTCGGCGTTCTTCGGGATCGTCACAACGTGGGTCTCGGAAGCGAACTTCCAAGCGTTGGCCGACACGCGGTCATCCGGGGTATGCGCAACACCGTTCAGCGCGTCGCCAGCCGGAACAACCGACAGCTTGGCGATTCCGTTGCCGGCGAGCTCTATCTTGGGAGCCGCGCCGGTGAGGTCATCGCTGTGCAGGCCCTTCAGGCGCTTGAGCGGGGTGAAGCGCCAGTCCTCTTCACGACCGGTCAGCTTGGCGAAGTCATCTACATTGGTGCTGGTCAGTCGACCGGCACGCGATGAATCGGGAACTCCAACTCCGCCGCCGTGGCTGTGCGCCTTGGTGGAGGCACCGGCCAGCGGCGAGCTGTCGTTGTCGTTGATCGGCGAAAGGTCTTCGCCCTCTTCGGTGAAACCAGGAATCGATGGTGCGCCGATGCGCGCCTTCTCTGCTGGGATATGGGTGGTGGTCTCCGACATTCTTAGCCGACCGATCCTTCCATCTGAAGTTCAATAAGGCGGTTCAGTTCCAGCGCGTACTCCATAGGCAGCTCGCGTGCGATTGGCTCAACGAAGCCGCGCACGATCATTGCCATGGCCTCGTCCTCGGCCATGCCGCGGGACATCAGGTAGAACAGCTGCTCTTCGGAAACGCGCGAGACGGTCGCCTCGTGGCCCATGGTTACGTCGTCCTCGCGGACGTCGATGTACGGGTAGGTATCCGAACGCGAGATCTGGTCGACCAGCAACGCGTCGCAGACCACCGAGTTCTTGGTGCCCTTGGCGCCTTCCTGGACCTGGACCAGGCCGCGGTAAGCCGAGCGGCCACCGTTACGAGCCACCGACTTGGCCACAATGGCCGAAGAGGTGTTCGGAGCGATGTGGACCATCTTGGATCCGGTGTCCTGGTGCTGGCCCTCGCCGGCGAAGGCGATGGACAGGGTCTCACCCTTGGCGCGTTCGCCAACGAGGTAAACGGCTGGGTACTTCATGGTGACCTTCGAGCCGATGTTGCCATCGACCCATTCCATGGTGGCGCCTTCTTCGCAGACGGCACGCTTGGTCACCAGGTTGTAGACGTTGTTCGACCAGTTCTGGATCGTGGTGTAGCGAACGCGGGCGTCCTTCTTCACGATGATTTCCACAACGGCAGAGTGCAGCGAATCCGACTGGTAGATCGGTGCGGTGCAACCCTCGATGTAGTGAACGTAGGAGCCCTCATCAGCGATGATCAGGGTGCGTTCGAACTGGCCCATGTTTTCCGTGTTGATGCGGAAGTAAGCCTGCAGCGGGATCTCCACATGTACGCCCTTCGGGACGTACACGAACGAGCCGCCGGACCACACGGCAGTGTTCAGCGAAGCGAACTTGTTGTCGCCCGCTGGAATGACCGAGCCGAAGTACTCCTGGAAGATCTCCGGGTGCTCCTTCAGTCCAGTGTCGGTGTCAAGGAAGATGACGCCCTGGGCTTCAAGGTCTTCACGCAGCTGGTGGTAGACAACCTCGGACTCGTACTGGGCGGCAACGCCGGACACCAGACGCTGCTTTTCAGCCTCTGGAATACCCAACTTGTCGTAGGTGTTCTTGATGTCTTCTGGAAGTTCTTCCCAGGAGGTCGCCTGCTTCTCGGTGGAACGCACGAAGTACTTGATGTTGTCGAAATCAATACCCGAGAGGTCTGGACCCCAGGTAGGCATTGGCTTGCGATCGAAGTACTTCAGCGCCTTCTGGCGACGCTCCAGCATCCATTCTGGCTCGGACTTCAGGGCGGAAATATTCGCCACTACGTCCTTGTCGACGCCACGGCGCGCATTTGCACCCGCGTCGTTCTTGTCTGACCAGCCGTATTCGTAATTGCCGATTCCGTGGAGTTCGGGGTTCTTCTCCAGAATTTCGGAAATTACACCCGGGTCGGCAGACTCCTGTGCAATCTGATCCGTCATCGCGGCCTCTCCTGCTTCGTGAACTGAATTCGAGTTCTTTTCTCAGCGCGCATTGGCGCCTTTTCACGCCCCACAGGGATGTGGGTCGTGCACACGTGTCCTCCACCGGCCAAGGTCGACAGTCGTCGGACGTCGACGCCTAGCAAGCGGGCGAACATTTCCGTTTCCATGTCGCAAAACACTGGAAACTCTCGTGCCAAGTCTTGTATCGGGCAGTGTCCCTGGCATAGCTGCACGCTATGCATCAGGGCAGTTGCCACTTTGGTATCCACTTTTCGGGTGTATCCCACGAATCCATCTGCACTGAGCAAATTGCCCAGCACCTCGGCTCGTGCTTCCAGCCCTTCAACGCCGACCAGCGCCTTGGCGTATCGATCTTCCATTGATGCGAAGCGGTTACGCGCAAACTTGCGAATCGCGTCCTCTCCGGCCGCATCGCCGAGCATCTTCAATGCGTCGGAAGCAATCTCCAGGTAATCGTTGCCCAACTTCGTCTGCCCGCGGTGCGAAAGCACGTAGCGACGCGACGGACGTCCAGCACCGGTTTTCTGGTTGGCTACCAGTTTCACCTCTACGAGTCCCGATTTTGAGAGCGCGTCGAGGTGACGGCGGACCGCAGCAGGCGTGAAGCCCAGCTTGCTTCCAAGCTCGGCAGCACTGACCGGCCCGTCCTCGAGTACTGCGTACAGGACGCGGTCGCGCGTACGCTCCTCGGTATCCCCAACTGCGCCAACTGTCGCGGCAGTGGAGCCACTAGCTGATTCTGAATTTGATGAATACACAACACAATCATGCGTAAATTTTTGCTCTAGGTCTAGTAAGGAAGGACTTACTAAGGACATGCTTGCCCGACTAGTGCGTTACTTGAATCGAACCTCTGACACTCCCATTGTCCCGCCCACCTCAACGGAACTCGAGGGTTGGTGACAAAACACTCAGCTCAGCCAGTTCGACATGTCGTAGAATGTTTCAGTGTCTTCTGTAACTCCCAGCCTTGTCATCAACGAGCTGGCTAAAGATTTAGGTCCAGTCCCCGCCTTGGACAATCGCATGTTGCGAGTCCTGGAGTCGGTGTCCCTAAAAGCTTATCCGGGTCAGGTCACCACGCTTTTAGGAGCTAACGGAGCCGGCAAATCCACGACCCTCGCTTGTGCCCAGGGGCTGCTTCAGCCCGAAGGCGGAACCGTCGAACTCCTGGGCCAGAACCCCTTCGGCGACAATCCCGAATTGCGTTCCCGCGTCGGAGTCATGCTCCAAGACGGAGGGTTGCCACCCTCAATGCGACCGGTTCCGCTCTTGAGGCACGTCGCTTCCCTCTATCAGAAGCCCATTGATATTGATGCGTTGATCACACGGTTGGATCTCGAATCATTTGGCACCCGCACGATCCGCCGTCTCTCTGGTGGCCAGAAGCAGCGCGTCGCCTTGGCCCTGGCGCTGGCCGGAGATCCGGAAGTGCTCTTCCTCGATGAACCAAGTGCTGGGCTGGATCCGCAGTCCCGCCAGGTAGTCTTCGACCTCATTGCCGAACTTCGCGATGCAGGAAAGGCCATCATCCTCACCACCCACCTCATGGATGACGCGCAACGCCTCAGCGACTACGTCTACATCATCGACAAGGGCTGCACCGTGGCGCAAGGCACCGTGGCCGAGCTGACGGCCCGCGCTGCCGAAGACCAGGACACCCGCCCGGTGTCCTTCTCCGCCCCAGCAGGGCTGCGCCTACCTGAACCACCGGCAGGATTGCACCTGGAGGAGACCGGAGCCGGCCAATACCGGCTCGACGGGGTCAACTCCCCCGAACACTTGAACTGGCTAACCCATTGGTGGCTCCAGGAGGGCATTTTGCCAACCGAGCTCAACTTGCAGTCACGAAGCCTCGAAGACGTTTTCCTTGAAATCGCACAGAAGGAGGGAAGGGCATGAGCCAAACACAGGCACGCTCCAATGCTGTCTCGCCACTGCGCCGAATCCTGAACCAGGGTAAATACGAATCCATCCAGATGCTCAGCAATGGCGAACAGCTCATTCTCGCTGTTGTCATGCCGCTCATTGCGCTCTTCGTGCTCACCCTGACCGATCTGGTCAAGGATGTCGCAGACCGCAGCATTGATGCCGCCGTTCCTGGCGTCTTGGCCTTGTGCGTCATTTCGACGGCTTTCACCGGGCAGGGAATTGGCACCGGATTTGACCGCCGCTATGGCGTGCTGACCATGTTCTCCACTACGCCGCTGGGGAAAACCGGACTGATTTTCGGCAAGGTCATTGCCGTGCTGTCGGTCCTGCTGATCCAGGTCGTCTTAATCTGCTCTGTCTCCTTGTTGTTCCTGGACTGGCATCCGAACCCTTGGGGCATTGCTCCGGCTATACTCTTCCTGCTCTTGGGCGCAGCCGCGTTTACCGCGCTAGGCCTGCTGATTGCCGGCACCGTCCGCCCTGAAGCGACGTTGGCGATCACCAACCTTGCCTGGATCCTGCTGGCCGGTGCCGGCGGTGTCCTCTACCCCTTGAGCATGGCCCCTGATTGGGCCCAGCCAACCCTGAATGCGCTGCCATCGGCAGCGCTGGGCGATGCCATGCGCGATGCCCTGATCCACGGCCAGTTCAGCATTGCTGGCCTTATCTTCTTGATCCTTTGGTCAGCAGTTGGCTCCTTTGCAGCCATCAAGCTGTTCAAATGGAGCTGACCACCACCCAAATTCCGAAAAGGGAGATTTCAATGTCTTCAGCCCAAGCCACCCAGAGCTGGGCCGATAAACTGCCCACGAAGGTCACTCGCCTCGTGCATGGTCTCGCGATCGCATCCCTGATCTCGCAGATTGGCATTATCGTCACCGGTGGAGCCGTACGCTTGACGAATTCGGGCCTCGGCTGCTCCCACTGGCCCAATTGCGTTCCCGGTTCGATGACCCCTGTCCCGGAAATGGGCATCCATGGAATCATCGAGTTCGGCAACCGCCTGCTGACCTTTGTCCTGCTGGTCATCGCTGTCGCGTTCCTGATCTCCATCTGGAAGATGCGCCCTACCCACCGCACCCTGTTCAAGTTGTCCATCGGCTTGCTCGCCGGCATCGCGTTGCAGGCACTCATCGGAGCCATCACCGTGTGGACCGGACTGAACGCTTGGGTCGTTTCGGTGCACTTCCTGATTTCCGGCGCACTGGTCATCATGGCAACATTCCAGGTGAACCGCACCGCCAAGGAACTGAAGAACCGCAAGTTCGATCAGAGCAGCAAGTCGATCCGCCAGCTCTCCTTCGCCGCATGGATCTTCTCCCTGCTCGCAGTGGCATTCGGAACTATCGTGACCGGCACCGGACCGCATGCAGGCGATGCCGATGCCCCGCGCCACTTGTTCGATCCACTGCTGGTAACCCGCATGCATACTGCTCCGGTGTACTTGCTCGTTGCCGCAACCATCGTGGTGCTGATTCTGGCCTACAAGCAGGGCGGAAACATCCAGCTTCGCATCGCCATCTGGTGGCTTGTCGCGGCAATTGCGGTCCAGGCAGCAATTGGCTACATCCAGCATTTCAATGGGCTGCCAGTCGCCCTGGTACTCTCCCACATGCTCGGCGCGAGCTTGCTGCTTGCCGCCTCCGCAAACGTCTGGGATCGGGCTGCCATCCTTCCGGAATACCAGCGCAACGATTCCTAGAATCCTGAGTAAATGACTGGGGGTTGCCCTGCACTCGATGTGCAAGGCAACCCCCAGTTGCTTAACGCTGTCCCCCGGCCGTTCCACGGCGCGTGAACCACATCAAACCATAAAGTCCAAAGAAGAAATAGACTGTTCCGGCTAGCCAGAATGCCGCAAGCAGCAGGCCTTGATCCACGGTGGAAACCGCAAGAAGGGCGGCGCCGTTAGCGCAGGTAGCCCATAGAGCAATCCGGGAATTGGACAAGAACCCGATGCCGCAGGCCAAGCCCAGGGCAAGGTATGCGTATACGGCGACGTTCGGCTCGATACTCGTGAACGATGCGGCTCCCAGGAGTACGACTGGCAATAGCAGAGCAGTGCCACCAATGATGCGGATCAACTTTGAACGCGGTTCTCGATTCACCGATTTGGACGAACGCCCATTGATTCCGACTAGCATCCATGCTGCGACCATTGACGGGATATAGAAGATTCCACTGCTGGTAATTAATCCGGCAACGAGCGCTGTCATGCACAAGGCCGCCGCGTAGCCGTAGATTCGTGCCGTTTTTCCCTTCATGACCGCGGTGGCCGCTACGCCAAGTCCGAATATTGCGAAGATCAGCAATTGCAATGCGCCTTGCTCATATATCGAGTCGTAGCTACTGCCCTCACCTTCTGGCACAGAAGCGCCAAAAATCAGGTCACCCAGGGTATCTGCCAGAGTCGTATCGATGATGGAGACAAGGACACCGAGGACCAGTGCCACCGCACCGAGCACCAAGCTATTCCTGCGTAGGATGGCCCGCTCCTGCGGAGCCGCGTACTCGGCCATCAGAGGGGCTGCAACAGTTTCAGGACTGCCTAGCGCGGCGAGGATTTGGTCATCATCCCTGCCTAGGGCTCGGCCATCCTCGATATGCTGCGCCACATCCTCCAGAAGCTCTAAGCCCATATCCCTTGGAGCACCGCGCAGGAGCTTCCCCAATTCCCGCAAATACGCTTCCGCACTGTACTGCTCAGCTGTCGATGCCATGTTGCTCTCCAAGTAGATCGGTGACTTGCATTGAAATTGCTTCCCATACCCCGCGGAACTCGCCAACCATCAGATGCCCGTGCTCGGTAATGGTGTAGTACTTCCGTTTGCGTCCCGACGCGCCTTCTTCCCAGTAGGTTTCTACCAGCCCAGTGGCTTTCATGCGCGCCAGCAACGGATACAGGCTCCCCTCGCCGGCGGTAAGCTTCCGCGCGGTGAGCTCTTCTGCCAGCTCCAACCCGTATTTATCTCCGCTGGCTAACGAAGCCAGCACACAGTACTCAAGGACGCCCTTGCGTATATTCGTGGCGATTTTCTCGCGTTGATCGGACATGCGATAACCATACCTTGCGTAGCAAGACTTGCATAGCAAGATCTAGTCTTATTTCCCTCGATGAGAGTAATTTCTGCCTAAACGCATAGTGCGCATGCATTGGCCGATGCGAAGGGCAACTACGCTCGAACGCAGAAAAGCGCCCTTCCTGGAATCCATTTTCATTTGGATTCCAGGAAGGGCGCTAACCGACGCTCAGCTGCGGCGTTGAACCTAGCCGAACAGCGGGCTACCCACGAACGGGTCAATGGCCAAGGCCAGGAATACGATCGACAAGTAGGTAATGGAGATATGGAAGACCTTCATGGCCTTGCGGTTGATCTCAGCCGGCTTATGGTCGCTCTGCGCTTCGCGGTAGAGCACGTGCGATTCGCAGACGAACCAGATGCCCGCGCCACCAGCGATTGCGGTGTAAACGATTCCTGCGCTACCCAGTGGGACCAGCAGCATCGAGCAAACGACAGTGGCCCAAGCGTAGAGCACAACCTGTACCGAAACGCGGCGAGCGTTGGCGATCGCGCCCAGCATAGGCACTGAAGCCGCGTTGTAGTCATCCGCATACTTCATGGACAGCGGCCAGTAATGCGGCGGGGTCCAGAGGAAGATCACCAGGAACAGGATGATCGCTGGCCATTCAATTGTGTTGGTCACTGCGGCCCAAGCGATCAGCACAGGCATGCAGCCGGCGATGCCACCCCAGACAATGTTCTGAGCGGTACGGCGCTTGAGGATCAAAGTGTAGAACACGACGTAGAGGAGGATTGCAGCCAGGCCCAAGGCGGTCGTCAGCGGATTGGTGCCAACCCAGAGAACCACCAGGGAGGCTATGGCCAATACCCAAGAGAAGACCAGTGCTTCCCTCGGGGTGAGGTCCCCAGTGACTAAAGGGCGCCCCTTGGTACGCTTCATCAACTTATCCATATCGCGATCGATATAGCAGTTGAATGCACCAGAAGCACCTGCGGCCATAGCTCCACCAACAAGGGTGGAGATCATGAGCCAGACGGAGGGGAAACCCCGTTCGGCAAAGATCATGGTCGGAAGGGTGCTCACTAGCAGCAACTCGATTACGCGAGGCTTCGTCAACGCCACGTAGGCATTGGCCTTGCGCTTCAGAAAATCGCCGGCATTTTCATCAGGCTGACGCGATGCGCGGGGCACTGATGCTGCGGCGACACTTTGAGTCTTCAATTAAACGCACTCAGTTCTTCACGGGTACAAGACAGACACTGTCATTCTACGCTGGATAGAAATTGATTGAAACTCCCCAGGAGAGGATCACAGTTGAAAAATGGTGATTTGGCTCAATTCAAGACGCTACAATCGCCTGCCCGGCGGCTAGCCATGCACCTTTGCGGCTTCACGCTCCCATCGGATTCTGCTCCTCGAACCGATCTTCCGCAGGCAGCCCCCGCCCCAACCAGCGTTTCCCGCGTACCGTTGCAGCACGCCAAAGTCGACAAGCCGGGAGCCTTCGATGGAATAACCCCGCGCGGCGGGAGAACTCATCCAGTTCCAAATGCCCAACAGCATTTCGGCAGATTGCGCGCGGTCCCCCGGACCCTGCTCCCAAATGAACAAAGATGGCAACTGATGGCCGCTAGTGGAACAAATCTTGTTCTTTGTAGCGTTGGCTGGTTGCCGTGCACCGGCTGGCAGAAGTGCCCGGCCACCCATATCCCCCGGCTGCCACCTGCGCACGAATGCGCAGAATGCCTGAGCAATTCGCTCACGCCATGGCATGAATAGCCGTATCAAGTCCACCTTCTGCGCAAACCGAATAATTCTGTGTCATCTTGCTAAATCCAACGCCCCAATACGCCTTTTCGCGATAGAGTTGACTCAGATTGCGCCGTCGCGACCTGCATCCCTCTGAATAAAGCACAGCCGGAGGAAGCAGGAGGCGACGGCGTATTGCGTGTCAGCGGGAGATATCTCCCGTCCAAGCCTGAATGGAAGGAACGCCGCTGTGGCGACTGAATCCTTAGTTGAAGAATTCTCACTGACCGAGTTGGACCGTAAGGCCATCGACACCACCCGTGTCCTGGCAGCCGACGCCGTCGAAAAGGTTGGCAATGGCCACCCCGGTACCGCAATGAGCTTGGCTCCGGCCGCCTACTTGATTTTCCAGAAGCACCTGCGCCACGATCCGAAGGATCCGAACTGGATCGGCCGCGACCGTTTCGTGCTTTCCCCGGGCCACACCTCGCTGACCCTGTACCTGCAGCTGTTCCTCTCGGGCTACGGTCTGGAGATGGAAGACATCGAAGCGCTGCGCACCTGGGGCGCCAAGACCCCGGGCCACCCGGAGTTCGGCCACACCGCCGGCGTTGAGATCACCACCGGTCCGCTGGGCCAGGGCCTGGCTTCCGCCGTTGGTTTCGCCTACTCCCAGCGCCGCATGCGCGGCCTGCTGGATCCAGCTGCCGAGGCAGGGACCAGCCCGTTCGACCACACTGTCTACGTCATCGCTTCCGATGGCGACCTGCAGGAAGGCGTCACCTCCGAGGCCTCCTCGCTGGCCGGCCACCAGGAACTGGGCAACCTCGTTGTGATCTACGATGACAACAAGATCTCCATCGAGAACGACACCGACATCGCCTTCACCGAAGACGTGCTGGGCCGCTACGAGTCCTACGGCTGGCACACCCAGCGCGTGGACTGGACCGTCACCGGAGAATACGTCGAGGACATGGCCGCACTCGATGCTGCTGTGCGCGCCGCGAAGGCCGAGACCTCCCGCCCATCGATCATCAGCCTGCGCACCATCATCGGATGGCCATCGCCGACCAAGCAGAACACCGGCGGCATCCACGGCTCGAAGCTGGGTACCGAGGAAGTTTCCGGCCTGAAGACGATCCTGGGCTTCGACCCCGAGAAGAACTTCCAGATCGAGGACGATGTACTGGCTCACGCCCGCGAGGTCGTAACCCGCGGTGCGCAGCTGCACGCCTCGTGGAACGAGACCTTCGAGGCCTGGAAGTCAGCCAATCCGGAAGAAGCCGCCCTGCTTGAGCGCCTGCAGGCTGGCGAATTGCCAGAGGGCTGGACCGAGAAGATCCCGGCCTTCGAGCCAGGCTCCACCATGGCTACCCGCGCCGCGTCGGGCAAGGTCATCAACGCGATCGCCGATGAATTGCCAGAACTCTGGGGCGGCTCTGCCGACCTCGCCGGTTCGAACAACACCACCATCGAGACCGCGAAGTCCTTCGCTCCCGAGCGCCGCTCCACCGATTCCTGGTCCGCCAGCCCGTACGGCCGCGTGCTGCACTTCGGCATCCGCGAGCACGCCGCCGCCTCGATCGTGAACGGCATCGTGCTCTCCAGCCCGACCCGTGCATTCTCCGGAACCTTCCTGATCTTCTCGGACTACCAGCGTCCGGCGATCCGCTTGGCCGCGCTGATGGGTGTCCCCTCGATCTTCGTGTGGACCCACGACTCCATCGGCCTGGGCGAAGACGGCCCGACCCACCAGCCAGTGGAGCAGCTCGCTTCGCTGCGCATCATCCCCAACTTCGACGTCGTCCGCCCAGCGGATGCCAACGAAGTCGCCTACGCATGGCGCGGCATCCTCGAGCTGACCGACACCCCGTCGGGCATCGTCCTCTCCCGCCAGAACCTGCCAATCTACGACCGCGCGGCCACCGGCTTCCGCGGCGCCGAAGGCACGCTGAAGGGCGGCTACATCCTCGCCGAGGCTGTGCGCGATGGCGCGGAGACCACTCCGGATGTCATCTTGCTGGCCACCGGCTCCGAGGTCGAGCTGGCTATCGAAGCCCGCGAAGCCCTGGCTGCCAAGAACGTCGCGGCCCGCGTCGTTTCGCTGCCGTCGCTGGAATGGTTCGCCAAGCAGGACGCGGCCTACCGCGAAGAGGTCCTGCCGGCAGCCATCACCGCCCGCGTTTCGGTTGAAGCCGGCGTGGCCCAGGGCTGGCGCGAGCTGGTCGGCGCGCACGGCGAAATCATTTCGCTGGATCACTTCGGCGCTTCCGCCGATTACAAGAAGCTGTACTCCGAGTTCGGCATCACCACCGAGGCTGTTGTAGCCGCTGCCGAAACCTCCATGCAGAACGCTGCCAAGTAAGGAACCGAAGTAAAGATTATGAGCAACCCGAATACCCAGGCCCTGTCCGATGCCGGCGTCTCCATCTGGCTGGACGACCTTTCGCGTGAACGGCTGACCAGCGGCTCGCTGGCCAAGCTGATCGAAGAGAAGAACGTGGTCGGCGTGACAACCAACCCGGCAATCTTCGCGGCATCGCTGTCCAAGGCAGAGGTGTACGGCGAGGCCATCGCCGAGCAGAAGCACCGCTCGGTGGAAGACGCGATCACCGAAATCACCAGCGACGACGTGGCAGCTGCCTGCGACCTGTTCAAGGGCGTCTACGAGTCCTCCCAGGGCTTCGACGGCCGCGTGTCCATCGAGGTCGATCCCCGCCTGGCTCACGAGACCGCACCAACCATCGCCCAGGCCAAGGCCCTGTACGAACGCGTGAACCGCGAGAACGTGCTGATCAAGATCCCGGCAACCGTCGAGGGCCTGGAAGCCATCACCGAAACCATTGCCGCCGGCATTTCGGTGAACGTCACCCTGATCTTCTCGCTGGAACGCTACCGCGAGGTCATCAACGCCTACCTGCTGGGCCTGGAGAAGGCCCACGCTGCCGGCGTGGACCTGTCCAAGATCCACTCGGTCGCTTCCTTCTTCGTTTCCCGCGTGGATTCGGAAATCGACAAGCGCCTGGACGCCATCGGCACCGATGCCGCGGCCGCCGTGCGCGGCCAGGCCGGCGTGGCCAATGCCCGCCTGGCTTACCAGGTCTTCGAAGAGTCCTTCGCTTCGGCACGCTACGAGGTGCTGGCAGCTGCCGGCGCCAACGTCCAGCGTCCGCTGTGGGCTTCGACCGGCGTGAAGGATCCTGCCTACCCATCGACCCTGTACGTGACCGAACTGGTCGCGCCGCAGACCGTGAACACCATGCCGGAGAAGACCCTGGACGCCACCGCGGCTGAAGCCGAGGTGCGCGGCAACGCGATCGCCGGCGGCTACGATGCGGCCAACCGCGTGCTGGACAAGCTCGCTGCACTGGGCATCGACTACAACGAGGTCGTGGACCTGCTCGAGGTCGAAGGCGTTCAGAAGTTCGACGTCGCATGGAACGAGCTGCTTGAGGACATGGCTGTGGCATTGAAGGGAGCCAAGTAGATGGAGCTTGGTCTGGTAACCTCCGGCGAGGCCCTGGCCTCCGTCGATGCGTTGCTCCCGAAGCTGATCGAAGCGAAGATCGGCAGCCGCATCGCCGCCCAGGACCCGACCATTTGGGGTCCTGAGGCAGAAGCTGAATCGGCCATCCGCCTCGGTTGGGTCAACCCCTTCGAGGCAGCTGGCAAACTGATCCCGCAGATCCTGGATCTGCGCGATGAGCTGCAAGAAGAGGGCCTGACCCGCATCGTGCTGTGCGGCATGGGCGGCTCCTCGCTGGCTCCTGAGGTCATCACCGCCCATGACGAGGTGGAACTGGTCATCTGCGACACCACCGATCCGTCGATGGTCAAGCAGATCGTGGAAACCGACCTGCAGCGCACCGTCGTGGTGGTTGCTTCCAAGTCGGGTTCCACCGTGGAAACCGATTCGCAGCGCCGTGCGTTCACCGCAGCTTTCCAGGCTGCCGGCATCGATCCGGCGACCCGCTTGGTGCTGGTCACCGATCCGGGCTCGCCCATGGATAATCCTGATGGCGTGCGCGCGGTATTCACTGCGGATCCGAATGTCGGCGGGCGCTACTCGGCGCTGACCGCTTTCGGCCTGGTCCCTTCGGGCCTGGCCGGCGCGGACATCGAAGCCCTGGTTGAAGAATCCGGGCTGATCAACGATGTGCTGGCCCTGGACGACGAGGACAACCTCGCGCTGCACCTGGGTGCCGCCATGGCTACCGCGGGCCGCGACAAGCTGCTGATTGCCTGTGTGGGCGATGCCCTGCCGGGCTTCGGCGACTGGGCCGAGCAGCTGATCGCCGAGTCCACCGGCAAGGAAGGCAAGGGCGTGCTGCCTGTTGCCGCGCATGTGGATGCACCGGAGCTGGCGAACCCGGCTCAGGACGTGCTGCCGCTGTTCGTCTACGACGCGCTGCCTGAGGATTTCGACGAGGACGCCACCGCCGTGCACTTCAGTGCACCGCTGGGCACCGCCTTCATGATCTTCGAGTACGCCACCGCCGTGGCCGGCTACCTGCTGGGCATCAGCCCCTTCGACCAGCCTGATGTCGAGGCCGCGAAGATCGCCGCCCGTTCCATGCTCGATGCTCCGGCGCAGAGCGCACCGGATGCAGTGGACGGACCAGTTGAGCTCTACGGCACCGGGGCCAAGACCTTGGAGGCGGCTGTGGAGCAGCTCGCCGCGCAGCTTCCGGCAGACGGCTACCTTGCCATCCAGGCATACCTGAACCGCAATGCGGACCAGGAGCTTGCCGCGCTGCGCGATCTGCTCGCCAAGAAGACCGGCCGTCCAGTCACCTTCGGCTGGGGTCCGCGCTTCTTGCACTCCACCGGCCAGTACCACAAGGGCGGCCCGGCACAGGGCGTGTTCTTGCAGGTCACCGCGGATCACAAGGAAGACCTTGGGATCCCGGAGCGTCCGTACACCTTCGGCGGCCTGATCACCGCCCAGGCGATCGGCGATGGCGCAGTACTGGCTGACGCCGAACATAACCGCCCAGTGCTGCGCGTGAACCTCACGGACCGCGCCGCCGGAATCGCTGCCCTGCTAGAGGCAGCGAAGTAAGGCACTATGAGCAACCCACTACGCGACGCCCGCGACCGGCGGCTTAACCGCATTGCCGGTCCGGGCGCGCTGGTGTTCTTCGGAATCACCGGCGACCTTGCCCGCAAGAAACTCATGCCAGCGGTCTACGACCTGGCTAACCGCGGACTGCTTCCCCCGAATTTTGCGATTGTCGGCTTCGGCCGCCGCGACTGGACGGCGCAGGACTTCGCCGACCAGGCCCGCGAATGGATCCTCGCCAGCGCCCGCACCCCCTTCAACGAAACCGTGTTCGCCCAGCTGGCCGCCGGCATGCGCTTCATCTCCGGCGCCTTCGACGATGATGGCGCCTACGAGAAGCTGGCCGCGACCCTGGACGAACTGGCCGAATCCCGGTCCACCGGGCGCAACCACGCCTTCTACCTCTCGATCCCGCCGAGCTGGTTCGAGGTTGTCTGCCAGAAGCTCTCCGAGCACAAGCTGGCCAAGGACAAGAACCCGGGCTGGGAACGCGTGGTCATCGAGAAGCCCTTCGGCCACGACCTGCAAAGCGCCCGCGAACTGAACGAGATCGTGGAGTCCGTGTTCCCGCCGGACGCGGTGTTCCGCATCGACCACTATCTGGGCAAGGAAACCGTGCAGAACCTGCTGGCTTTGCGTTTCGGCAACCAGATGTTCGAGCCGCTGTGGAACAACAAGTACGTGGACCACGTGCAGATCACCATGGCCGAGGACATCGGCATTGGCGGCCGCGCCAGCTACTACGACGGTGTGGGCGCGGCCCGCGATGTCATCCAGAACCACCTGCTCCAGCTGCTGGCGCTGACCGCCATGGAGGAACCCATTTCCTTCGACGCGGACCACCTGCGCAGCGAAAAGGAGAAGGTGCTCACCGCCGTCCAGCTGCCCGAGGACCTGGGCGCGGCCAGTGCCCGCGGCCAGTACACCTCTGGCTGGCAGGGCGCCGAGGAGGTCGTCGGCTTCCTCGACGAGGAGGGCTTCAACCCGAAGTCCAAAACCGAGACCTACGCGGCGGTGCGCCTGAACATCAATACCCGCCGCTGGTCCGGGGTGCCGTTCTACCTGCGTGCCGGCAAGCGCCTGGGCCGCCGCGTCACCGAAATCGCGGTGGTCTTCAAGAAGGCGCCGAACCTGCTGTTCACCGACCACAAGGACGACGAATTCGGCCAGAACGCGTTCGTGATCCGCGTGCAGCCCGATGAAGGCGCGACCATCCGCTTCTCCTCCAAGGTGCCCGGCACCCAGATGGAGATCCGCGATGTGACCATGGACTTCGGCTACGGCAACGCCTTCACCGAATCCTCGCCCGAGGCCTACGAGCGGCTGATCCTCGATGTGCTGCTCGGTGAGCCGCCGCTGTTCCCGCGCCATGAGGAAGTCGAGCAGTCCTGGCGCATCCTGGATCCTTTCGAGGAGTTCTGGGCCTCGCAGCCCACCCAGCCCGATCCCTACGCTCCGGGCTCCTGGGGACCCGAAAGCAGCGATGAGCTGATGGCCAAGGATGGAAGGACCTGGAGACGACCATGATGATCGATCTTCCCAACACCACCACCTCCAAGGTGGCCAAGAAGCTGATCTCCTCGCGCCGCACCCACGGCGTGGTAGCGCTCTCCCGCGTGATGACCCTGGTGGTCATCACCCGCGAGGGGTTCGCCGAGAACGCGATCGAGGCGGCCAACTTGGCCAGCCGCGAGCACCCCTGCCGGATCATCGTGGTGGTCCGCGGCAACAAGTCCGAGGCCAACCGACTGGACGTGCAAATCCGCGTGGGCGGGGACGCCGGCGCCTCCGAGGTGATCGTGATGCGCACCTACGGCCCGGATGTCGTGGCCGACGAGGCGCTGATCTCCGCACTGCTGCTGCCCGATGCGCCGATCGTGGCCTGGTGGCCGCATGGCGTGCCGCAGGATCCGGCCGGCACCGCGCTGGGCAAGCTGGCGCACCGCCGCATCACCGATTCGGCGGAAACCGAAGACCCCACCGCCGCGCTGTTCAGCCGCATCGAGACCTACCAGGCCGGCGACACCGACCTCGCCTGGACGCGGCTGACCCTGTGGCGTGCCCAGCTGGCGAGCATCATCGACCTGATCGGCACCGAGGGGCTCTCGGGCATCACCGTGAAGGGCTCGGATAATTCCCCGTCCACCACCTTGCTGGCCGCCTGGCTGACCCTGTGCCTGGACGTCCCGGTGACCATCGCCGCGGACAAGTCCAATGGCGGGCTCTCCAGCGTCCGGCTGGCACGCGAAGCCGGCGACGTGGAGCTTTCGCGCCCTTCCGGCGCGGTAGCCCACCTTTACCTGCCCGGATCGGCCCCGCAACGCATCTCCCTGCCACGGCGTTCGGTGGCCGAATGCCTGGCCGAAGAGATGCGCCGCCTGGACGCCGATGACGTCTTCGGCGAGGTCATCACCAAGGGCCTGAACCTGACCAACCTGAGGAGCATCAGATCCAGTGATCGCTAGGCAAATACTGATCCATGAGAACCCGGAAGCTACCGCCCACGCCATTGCGGCCCGGCTGATCACCTCGATCGCCGATGCACTGGCCGCCCGCGGAGTTGCCCACGTGGTGGTGACCGGCGGTTCGCTGGGCATCGCCGCCCTGGAAGCCGTCGCGGCCAACCCCGCCAAGGCCTCGGTCAACTGGTCGCAGGTGCACTTCTGGTGGGGCGACGAGCGCTTTGTCGCCACCGATTCAGCAGATCGCAACGTGCTGCAGGCCGCAGCCCTGTTCGACGCGCTGGATGAATTGGGCCTGGACCGCGCCACCGTGCACGCCATGGGCGCCAGCGACAAGTACGAGTCCGCCGAGCAGGCCGCCGCGGCCTACGCCGAGGAACTGGCCGGGGAAGCCGAAGACAGCGCCTTGAACCCCGCGTTCGATGTGCTGATGCTGGGCATGGGCCCGGACTCGCATGTCGCCTCGCTCTTCCCGAACCACACCCGGTCCGATGAGCCAGGAGTCATCGCGGTCCACGACTCCCCCAAGCCGCCTGCGCACCGCGTCACGCTCACCATGGGCACCATCAACACCGCCAAGGAGGTCTGGCTGATCGTGGCCGGTGCCGACAAGGCGCCGGCGCTGGCCAAGGCCCAGCACGAGGTCAACGAGACTGCTGTCCCGGCCTCTGCCGTGCACGGCACCCAAGCGACCCGCTGGATCATCGACCGCGCCGCGGCCACCTTGCTCTAGCCTGCACCGCATCGCCGGTGCCGCGATCCTGCACTCCAGGATCACGGCACCGGCCTTTGCTTTCCCCTCGCCACCTGCCCGAAAGGTTCCCATGCATTCCGCCCCGCTGCCCGATGCCGCGCAGCCATCCCGCAAGGTCACGGTGATCGGCGCCGGCGTCATCGGGCTCTCCACCGCCCATGAGCTGGCTGCCGCCGGCCACCAGGTCACCGTCATCGCCGACCAGCTGCCGCTGCAGACCGTCTCCGCGGTGGCCGCAGCCATCTGGTTCCCGTACCACTCGGAGAACTCCGCAGCCGCCGATCTGCTGCTCGCCCGTTCGCTGGCACGCTTCGAGGAGTTCTCCGGCATCAAGGAAACCGGCATCGACCTGCGCCGCGGCCTGAATCTGGAAGCGTCCCCGGAGGAAGACCGCTCTTGGGCACAGATCGTCGCCAACGCCGCCGAAGCCCCAGCAGAAGACATCCCGCGCATTGCCGCCGCCGGCATGCGTGCCACCGTCCCGGTGATCACTATGCCTCTCTACCTCTCCTGGCTGCATGAACAAGCCTTGGCCAAGGGCGTCAAGTTCATCCAGCGCACCATCGGATCCATCGACGAGGTGCAGGAAGAGGCCGACGCCGTCGTATTGGCCACGGGCCTGCGTGGCGGCGAACTCACCGGGGATGACGGCACTGTCTACCCCATCCGAGGCCAGGTGATCCGCCTGGCAAACACCGCAGGGTTGGTCCACTGGCTCTGCTATGACGAGCATCCCCAGGGCGTTACCTACATCATTCCGCGCCGCGATGACATCATTGTTGGCGGTACCGACGTGGCCAACGACTTCAACGCCGAGGTCGACCCGCAGACCGCCACCGACATGCTGCGCCGTGCCATCGTCCTGGTCCCCCAGCTGGCCGGCTGCGAGATCCTGGAGCACAAGGTGGGGCTGCGCCCGGCACGCGAGACGATCCGCCTGGAGCGCGTCGACGGGCACGCTGTGCCTGTCATTGCGGCCTACGGCCACGGCGGGGCTGGGGTCACCCTTTCCTGGGGTACCGCACAGCGGGTCGTGGAATTGCTCGAAACCTAGCAGCACCAGCGTCCAACCGGCAGCCACGCTTTTCCGCGAGGCTGCCGGTCTGCTTTAACCGGCGGCGGGACTGTGGCAGAACGGACCAGGCGCTCCCGCAGGTCCGCTATCAACTACGGGCCAGGTGACGGGAATCACCATTGACACCGGCTTTTCCGAGCGTATTATTTCATTCGTACTACTCGTCCCACGGTTTCGCGAGACGTTATTTCGACCATTGCGATCTCCATGAATCTTCCCAATGCGCGGTCCGCCGCGCAGCACAGCGTGCTGGCCAAACCCGCACGCGCAGTAGCCGTCGCCTTTGCCGGCGCAATCCTCATTGGCGGATTGCTCCTGTCTTCACCGGCGGCCAACATGCAAGGCACCTTCACATCCTTGGTGGACGGGATCTTCACCGCGACGTCAGCGGTGTGCGTCACTGGCCTGACTGTCTTGGATACGGCAACCCACTACACCCTCTTCGGCAAGATCGTCATCCTGGTCCTGATCCAGGTCGGCGGCCTGGGCCTGATGCTCGTCGCATCGTTGCTGAGCATGCTGGTCATGGGCCGCATCGGCTACCTCACCCGGCTCTCCACGCAGCGCGAAAGCTCCGCCGTTTCGGGCGCCGACGTGCGCACCTCGGCATTGATGATCATCAAGCTGTCACTGGCCATCGAATCCGCAGTGGCCCTCGTCTTGGCCCTCCGCTTCTGGCTGGCCTACGACTACGAACCCGCCAGGGCGATCTGGCATGGCCTGTTCCATGCGGTCTCTTCCTTCAATAACGCGGGATTCGCCCTCTACTCGAATAACCTGATGGATTTCGTCGCGGACCCGTGGCTATGCATCCCCATCAGCATCGCCATCATCCTCGGCGGCTTGGGCTTCCCGGTTCTGGTCCAGCTCAGGCATCACTGGCGGAATTCGCTGAAGTGGACGATGAACACTCGCCTGGTCCTGCTCATGACCGCATTGCTGCTGCTTGGCGGCACCATCTTCATCACCGCCATGGAATGGTCCAATCCGAAGACGCTGGGCGAGCTTGAACCTGCCCAGCGGATCCTGGCTGGATTCTTCCAATCGGTGCAGACACGTACCGCTGGCTTCAATTCCATCGATATCGGCGCGATGCATCCAGCCTCCTGGCTGGGCATGGATGTGCTGATGTTCATCGGCGGAGGGCCTGCCGGCACCGCCGGCGGCATTAAGATCACCACGGCTGCGATCCTGCTGTTCATCATCATGACCGAACTTCGCGGCGAGACCGCCGTCAATGTCCTAGGCAAGCGCCTGTCCCGCTCGGTGCACCGGCAGGCCATCACGGTGGCGCTGATGGGCGTAGCGGCGGTATTCGTCGGCACCATGGGCCTGCTGCTGCTGACCGGCTATTCCCTGGACCGCTGCCTCTTTGAAGCCACCTCCGCATTCGGCACCGTCGGGCTGTCCACCGGCATTACCCCGGATTTGCCGGACCCTGCCAAGGGCATCCTCATTGCATTGATGTACCTGGGCCGCGTCGGGGTCCTCTCGCTGGGCTCCGCGCTGGCCCTGCGCGATCGAAAAGCGCTCTACGAACTCCCCAAGGAAAGGCCTTCAATTGGCTAAGCTACTGAATTTTCGAAATGACGCCAAGGGCCTGTCTAAGGCGGACTCCGTTGCAGTGATCGGGCTCGGGCGATTTGGCGAATCCCTGGCCCTGGAACTGATGAAGTCCGGTACCCATGTCCTGGGCATTGACGTGCACGAGAACATCGTCCAGTCCCTGAATGGGGAATTGACTCAGGTGGTTCGCGCCGACGCCTCAAGCCGGGAAATCCTTGAACAGCTCTCGATCCACGAGTTCGACCGCGTGGTGGTTGCCGTAGGCAGCCACCTGCAGTCATCCATCCTGTGCTGCTCGCTCTTGGTCAGCATGGGGATCCCGCAGATCTGGGCCAAGGCGCAGGACGATCGGCACGGTCTGATCCTGGAGCAGCTCGGAATCCACCACATCGTCTACCCGGAGAAGGATATGGGCAAGCGAGTCGCCCACCTGGTGCGCGGATCCATGATGGACTACCTGGAAGTCGATCCAGGCTATGCCATGGTGAAAATGAGCGCACCAGCCACATTGCACGGTGTGAAACTCAGTGATGCCGGGGTACGCAATAAATACCGGGTGACCATCGCTGCCACGACCAATGCGGCCGGCGAATGGAAGAACACGGACGGAAACACCGTCCTGCAGACCGGAGACAAGATCCTCGTGCTGGGATCGATTGCCGATACCGAGAAGTTCGGGCAACTGGCCTGAGACGCGCAATAGGCGCCTTCCACATGATGTGGAAGGCGCCTATTGACTGCTACGGAAGGGTACTGCCTAGGCTTCGATGCTGAATCGCAGGACCAGAGCGAGGCCGATAATCACGGCACCCCAGATCAGACCAAGAATAATGGTGATGCGGTTCAGGTTGCGCTCGGCTACACCCGAAGATCCCATTGAGCTGGTCATGCCGCCGCCGAACATGTCGGACATACCGCCACCACGGCCCTTGTGCAAAAGGATCAGCAGGGTCAGCAGGACGCTCGTAATGCCCAGCAATACCTGCAAAATGATCTTGATAATATCCAAGTCGACGGTTCCTTAGTTAGATTCAGTCGGTGACGAGATGATGCTCGAACCTGACAATATTAGCAAATTCCTCGGCATCCAGGCTGGCACCGCCAACCAACACGCCATCAACATCGCGTTCGCGCATGATCGATGCGGCATTTGCTGCCTTAACACTACCGCCATAGAGCAGTTGAGTCTTCTCGGCAATCTCTGCACCGAAGCGTTCAGCCAGCGCACCGCGAATTGCGGCGCACATTTCCTGCGCGTCAGCTGGTCCGGCAACTTCGCCCGTACCGATGGCCCAGACTGGTTCGTAGGCGATGACCAGGCTTGCGGCCTGCTCAGCGGTTACGCCTTCCAGCGACTGAGCCAACTGGTCCAGGGTGAATGCCACATGCTCGCCGGCCTTGCGTACTTCCAGGCCTTCGCCGACGCAGAGCATCGGGGTCAGGTCGTGGCGGTAGGCAGCAGCCAGCTTGGCGGCAATCACCTGGTTGGTTTCATTGTGGTACTCGCGACGCTCGGAGTGGCCTACCAAAACGTAGGTGCAGCCGAGCTTCTTGAGGAACTGGCCCGAAATTTCACCAGTGTACGCACCTGAGTCCTGTGCGGACAGATCCTGGGCACCGTAAACGATATCCAGTTTGTCACCTAGGGTCAGTGTCTGCACGCCGCGGATGTCGGTGAAGGGAGGGAACACTGCGACCTCGGCACGATCGTAATCGTGCTCATGGTCCTTCAGGGTCCACGCCAGCTTCTGCACCAGGGTGATGCCCTGGACGTGGTCCATGTTCATCTTCCAGTTGCCGGCAATCAGCGGCTGGCGCACAAAGGCGCCGTTCTGCGAAATGGTCATTATTAGCCTTCCAATGCGGCAACACCCGGCAGGGTCTTGCCTTCGAGGTACTCCAGCGAAGCGCCGCCACCGGTGGAGATATGGCCGAAGTCATCCTCCGAGAAGCCCAGTGCGCGCACGGCTGCAGCGGAATCGCCGCCGCCTACGACGCTGAACGCTTCCGAGTCCGCCAGAGCCTGCGCGACGGTACGGGTACCTTCGGCGAAAGCAGGGATCTCGAAGACGCCCATCGGGCCATTCCAGAACACGGTATTTGCGCTGGTGATGTAGCTTGCGAACAGTTCAGCGGACTTTGGTCCGATGTCCAGGCCAAGGCCGTTGGAGCCGAAGCTGGCTTCTTCGATCTTGTCTGCGGCCAGCACCTCGTGCTCTGCGTCGGCACCGAACTTGCTTGCCACTACGACGTCGCTAGGCACGATGATGTCGCAGCCGAGCTTCTCGGCCCGCTGCAGGTATTCCTGGCAGGTCGCGATCTGGTCTTCTTCAAGCAGCGAGCTGCCAATGGCGAAGCCCTGCGCCTTGAGGAAAGTGAAGGCCATGCCGCCACCGATGAGCAGCTGATCGGCCTTGCCCAGTAGGTTGTCGATGACAGCGAGCTTGTCCGATACCTTGGACCCTCCGAGCACCACAACGTATGGGCGCTTCGGGGCCTCGGTCAGGGTCTTGAGGACCTTGACCTCGGTAGCAACCAGGTCGCCCTGGTAGCTAGGGAGCAGACTGGCGATGTCGTAGACCGAAGCGTGCTTCCGGTGCACAGCACCGAAAGCGTCGTTCACGTAAGCGCCGTTCTGACCGGTCAGCGCAGCCAATTCCTTGGCGAACTCTTCGCGCTGCGCATCATCCTTGGAGGTTTCGCGAGCATCGAAGCGGACGTTCTCCAGAACCAGCACGGAGCCCTCTTCGAGGTTTGCCGCCAACTGGCGAGCGGAGTCGCCCACAACGTCTTCGGCAACAGCTACGTCGAAGTCAGCCAGTTCGTCCAGGCGGTTAGCCGCAGGAGCGATGGAGTACTTGGCATCGACCTGGCCCTTGGGGCGTCCCAAGTGGGCCATTACGATGACCTTTGCGCCAGCTTCAGCCAGCTTGCCGATGACTGGCAGCGACGCGCGGACGCGGCCATCATCGGTCACAGTTGCACCGTCGAGCGGTACGTTCAGGTCACTGCGGACCAGAACGTACCGTCCGCGGACGCCGTTGTCAGCGATCAATTCGTCAATGGTGTGAGAAGACATGTCTCTAGGTTATCGACTAGAGGCTGGATCCCACGAATTCAACGAGGTCAACAAGTCGCGAGGAGTAGCCCCACTCGTTGTCGTACCACGCGACGACCTTCACGCTGTTGCCCATCACGGTGGTCAGACCGGAGTCGAAAACTGCCGAGTGGGGGTTGGTCACGATGTCCGAAGAAACCAGTGGATCGGTGGAGTACTCAAGGTATCCGCTCAATGCACCCTCGGCAGCTGCCTTCTCGAATGCTGCGTTGATTTCTTCCACGGTTGCGGTGCGGGCCAGGTTCACGGTCAGGTCGGTGGCCGAACCGGTTGGAACGGGTACGCGCATAGCGTAACCGTGCAGCTTGCCCTTCAGCTCTGGGAGCACCACGCCGATGGCCTTGGCGGCACCGGTGGAGGTCGGGATGACGTTCAGTGCTGCGGCACGGGCACGGCGTGGGTCGCTGTGCGGCGCGTCCTGCAGGCGCTGGTCTGCGGTGTAAGCGTGGATGGTGGTCATCAGGCCATCAACAATGCCGAATTCTTCGTTCAGCACCTTGGCTACTGGAGCCAGGCAGTTGGTGGTGCACGATGCGTTCGAAATGATGGCGTGGTTGGCAGGATCGTACTTGTCCTGGTTGACGCCCATCACGATGGTGATGTCTTCATTCTTGGCAGGAGCCGAGATGATGACCTTCTTTGCGCCAGCAGCTACGTGCTTCTTGGCGTCTTCTGCGTTGGTGAAGAATCCGGTCGATTCGATAACGACATCGACGTTCAATTCGCCCCATGGAAGGTTGGCTGGCTCGCGCTCAGACAGAACCTTGATACGGCGTTCTCCGACGACGATGGTATCGCCGTCCACGGATACCGGCTCGCCCACTGGGCCGAGCACGGAATCGAACTTCACCAGGTGAGCAAGCGAATCGATTGAACCAAGGTCATTGACGGCGACGATTTCAATGTCTGCCTTATGGGCCAGAACTGCACGCAGGAAGTTGCGTCCGATACGACCGAAACCATTGATTCCAACACGGGTTGTCACGTGACTATCTCCTCTAAATGGGATGATGATGCCACGACCGCACGCGAGCGGAGGTGGCCTTCTTTAAGAGGACACTCCGTTGTGCCGTGCTTGCGGATCCCAACGAATTGCCGGGATCCGCAACACACTTGAAACATACTACGCTACATTAGCGCAGAATGTGAGCTAACTTACCAGATAAGTCTTACTTACCTGGAAGGATCAGCGCTGCTGCGCCGTTGCGGGCAGCTTCGAAACGAGCCTGGACATCTGCCCAGTTCACGATGTTCCAGAATGCCTTGACGTAGTCAGCCTTGACGTTGACGTAGTCCAGGTAGAAGGCGTGCTCCCACATGTCCAGCATCAGCAGCGGGGTGGTTGCCACTGGGATGTTGCCCTGCTGGTCGTACAGCTGCTCGATGACCAGCTGGCCGCCCAGTGCGTCGTAAGCCAGCACTGCCCAGCCCGAGCCCTGCAGGCTCATGGCCGAAGCGGTGAAGTGGCCACGGAAAGCGTCGAACGAACCGAAGAAGTCGTCGATGGCCGCTGCCAGCTCGCCCTCAGGCTTGTCGCCACCCTCTGGGGACAGGTTGTTCCAGAAGATCGAGTGGTTGGTGTGGCCACCCAGGTGGAACGCCAGGTCCTTGGACAGCTTAGGGATATTGCCGAATTCGCCCTTTTCGCGAGCTTCAGCCAACTGCTCCAGTGCCGAGTTTGCGCCAGCAACGTAAGTTGCATGGTGCTTGGAGTGGTGCAGTTCCATGATGCGAGCCGAGATGTTCGGCTCCAGTGCGGCGTAGTCGTACTGCAGTTCTGGCAGTGAATAAACAGCCATGATTCTCCTCAATCTTCTCAATTGGTTGAATCTCCGCGGGAGGGCTCCCGCGGGGACATTTTAATGTTCCAGTTCATCTCCTGGAACGCTGGACTCCGTACCTGGTATTCCCAGATCGCTCGCCTTTTTATCCGCCATAGCCAAAAGGCGGCGGATTCGGCCAGCGATGGCGTCCTTGGTCATTGGCGGTTCGGCCATGCGGCCGAGCTCATCCAAGGAGGCTTGCTTGTGCTCAAGGCGCAGCAGTCCCGCATAGCGCAAGTGCTCGGGAACCTCGTCGCCCAAGATGCCCAGTGCACGCTCAACGCGGGCACCGGCAGCTACCGCTGCCTGGGCACTGCGCCGCAGGTTGGCGTCGTCGAAGTTCGCCAAGCGGTTCGCCGTCGCGCGAACTTCCTTGCGCATGCGCCGTTCTTCCCAGACCATGAGCGCATCGTGAGCGCCCATGCGGGTCAGCAGTTGGGCGATGGCATCGCCATCACGGATCACAACGCGGTCCACACCGCGCACTTCACGCGCCTTGACAGTCAGCCCCAGACGGCGAGCTGCACCGACCAGCGCCAAAGCGGCTTCTGGCCCAGGGCAGGTGATTTCCAAAGCGGAGCTGCGTCCGGGTTCGGTCAACGATCCGTGGGACAGGAATGCGCCGCGCCATACAGCTTCAGCGTCGGCGGTGGAACCGTTGACGATCACCGAGGGCAGGCCGCGTACCGGCCGGCCGCGCTGGTCAAGCAGGCCAGTTTGGCGTGCAAGCACTTCGCCGTCCTTGGAAACACGCACAATGTAGCGGCTCCCCTTGCGGATGCCCGATCCGGAAACCATGACGATTTCGGCATCGTGGCCGTACAGCTCGCCGATAGCAATCTTCAACCGCCGGGCCGTCGCCGCGAGGTCCACTTCTGCTTCGATGACAATTCGTCCGGAGACGATGTGCAGCCCGCCGCTGAAGCGGAGCATGGTCGAAACCTCGGCCTTGCGGACCGATGGCTTGCGAATCTCTACCCGCGACAGCTCGTCTTTGACGGAAGCCGTCAATGCCATGAATCAAACTCCCTTACTTGGATCTTCCTAAGACCCGATCGCGGTAAACACCTCGTGATAGGCCGCCGCTAGTCGCAACGGGTCGTGCACAGCACGACCGTCAGATACTCCTACTGTACTAAAAAAGACACGCGCACCGAGTTTTTGCGCTGCCAGCTCAAATCGATCCCTGTTAAGAATCTTTGATTCGTCGGCAATAATTGCATCGAATTTGACCTCGGGTGCGTAACGTCCCAGCACCTCCAAGTGCGCCGCGGCGTCCATCCCGGAAGTCTCTGCCGTATCAAAGGCCAGGTTCATGGTCAGCAGCTTCTTGGCCGTGGTCGATGCCAGGGCCTGGCGCATATCCGGCAGCAGCAGATGCGGGAGCACCGAGGTGTACCAGGAACCGGGACCGAGAATCACCCAGTCCGCCAGATCGATGGATTCCAGCGCTTCGGAGCAGGCCGGCGCATCGGACGGTTCCAGGTACACGTGGGTAACCAGGCCGCCGGAACCGGCGCGAGCCAGCTTGGCCTGCCCATCGATTCGGCGACGCACCAAGGTGTCGTTCACCGGGTCGGATTCAAGAACCTCGCCATGGATGGACAGCGGAACCGTGCTCATTGGCAGGACCTGCCCGCGCGCGCCAAGCAGGGCACCTGCCCAACGCAGGCCAGCTACCGGGTTATCGAGCAACTCCCACAGCGCCAGGATCAGCAAATTGCCAACGGCATGGCCGTTCAATGGCTCGTCGGCGTTTTCGGTCGATTCAAAGCGGTACTGCATGACATCGCGCCAGGTACGGCCCCAGTCATTGTCGTCGCACAGCGCAGCCAGCGCCATGCGCAAGTCTCCCGGGGGCAGCACATCGAAGGATCCCCGAAGCCGCCCGGAACTGCCGCCGTCATCGGCCACCGTTACTACGGCGGTGAGGTCGGTAGTCAGACGGCGCAGGGCAGAGAGCGACGAGGACAGCCCGTGTCCCCCGCCCAAGGCCACCACCGATGGGTTGCGGTAATCATCACTTCGAGTCAGTCCCTGGATCGGGATCGGACCTGTAGCAAAGGCCATGGCGGCTACTCACGCCCCAGATCACGGTGGCTGATATTCACCCTGACGTTCGGGAACTGCGCCAGGCGCCGGCCCAGCTCAATGGTGGTTGCTACCGAGCGGTGCTTGCCGCCGGTGCAGCCCACGGCAATAGTCGCGTAGTGCTTATTCTCGCGGCGGTAACCTTCAAAGACCGGTTCCAATGCCTTGAGGTAGTTCTCGATGAACTCGCTCGTGCCTTCCTGGCTCAGCACATAGTCCGACACTTCCTTGTCCTTGCCTGTCTGCGGGCGCAGTTCAGGTACCCAATGGGGGTTGGGGATGAAACGGACATCTGCCACGTAGTTGGCATCAGCGGGCAGGCCGTACTTGAACCCGAAGCTCATCACGTTGATGCGCAGGATGATCGGCCCGGATTCGCTGAACAGTTCGTTGACTGCACGTGCCAGGTCGTGCACCGACATGGTCGTGGAATCCAAGATGATTTCGGCAGCTTCACGCAATTGATCGGTGATCCCGCGTTCGCGCTTGATGCCGTCGACAATGCGGCCGTCATCCTGCAGCGGATGCGGCCGGCGACCCTGCTCGAAGCGGCGGATCAGCACCTCGTCGCTGGCGTCGAGGTAGACCAGGCGGAACTTCACCCCGCTGGCTGTCAGGTTCGCCAAGGCATCGCGGATTTCCGGGAACATTTCCTTGGAGCGCACGTCCATCACGACGGCCATCTTCGGGATGGAGCCCTGCGAACGGCTCATCATCTCCGTCAAGGGTCCAAGCATGGCCGGTGGAAGGTTCTCCACTACGTACCAGCCCTGGTCTTCCAGAGCATGCGCGACTGTGGTGCGACCGGCACCTGACATGCCGGTTACGATCACGAGTTCGGACTCAGGGGGTTTTACTGCTTCATACTCAGCGGTCATATCACAAGGCTAGTCGACAATTTCGCCTGTAGTCATATTCACACCGGTTAATGAAGCGTCTTCTAGGGACTCTTTGATGGAAGCCGCAAGTTTTTCACCGACTCCTGGCACGTCCATCAGCTCCTCGATGCTCGCCGCACGGATCTTCTTCATCGACCCGAAGTGCTTGCGCAGGGCAGCCTGCTTGGACTTGCCCAGCCCCGGGATCGCGTCCAAATCCGAGGCGATCATGGATTTAGCACGCTTGGCGCGGTGGAAGTTGATCGCAAAACGGTGCGCCTCGTCGCGAAGCCGCTGCACCAAATACAGGGCAGCTGAGGCACGCGGCAGGATCACCGGGAACGGATCGTCGGGCAGCCACAGTTCTTCCAAGCGCTTAGCCAGGCCGACCACTGGAATGTCATCGATTCCCAGGTCGTCCATGGCCTTCTGCGCCGCGGCCACCTGGGGCGGTCCGCCGTCAACGATCACCAGAGATGGCGGGTAGGAGAATCGCTTCTTTTCCTGCTCACCGGTTTCTTCATCCATTTCCCCGGTTGCAAAGCTCTTGGGGTCGATCTTCTCCTTCAGATAGCGGCTGAAGCGACGGTAGATCACGTCGTACATGCTGGCGGTATCATCGCGTGCTGCATCACCGGTGATGGAGAACTTTCGATATTCGCTCTTCTTGGGCAATCCATCTTCAAAGACCACCATGGAAGCAACCACGTTGGTGCCTTGGGTATGCGACGCGTCATAGCATTCGATGCGAAGCAGTGCTTGTTCGGCTCCCAGTGCATCCTGCAGTTCCTGCATCGCCAGCGAACGCGTGGTGATATCACCTGCTCGCTTCGATTTGTGCAGGCGCAGCGCTTGTTCGGCGTTCTCCACGACGGTGGATGCCAGTGCCGCCTTGTCGCCGCGTTGGGCGACGCGCAAGGAGACTTTGGAACCGCGCAGCTCAGTGAGCCAGGTCGTGACATCCTCAATGTCTTCGGGCAGAGTCGGAACCAGGATTTCCTTGGGAATCCGGTCCGCGTGATCTGCGTAGACCTGGGTGAGAAGCTGCTCGACGAATTCAGCGCCGGTGGTATCCGCAACCTTTTCGACGACCCAGCCTCGTTGCGAACGGATACGGCCGTCGCGGACATGGAATACCTGCACGGCGGCTTCCAATTCATCGCCATGAATGCCGAAGATATCAGCTTCGGTACGGTCATCAAGGACCACGGCGTTGCGTTCAAAAACTCTGTTCAGTGCCGCAATGTCATCGCGGTAGCGGGCGGCCTTCTCGTATTCGAGTTCTGCCACCGCCTCTTGCATCTTGGCTGTCAGGGCCTTGGTGAACTTAGTAGCCTCACCGCTCATGAAGGTGCATAGGTCATCAGCCAGTTGACGGTGGTTTTCTTCGCTGATGCGCCCCACGCAAGGCGCCGAGCATTTGTCTATGTACCCCAAGAGGCAAGGGCGACCCGATGCTTCGGCACGCTTGAACACGCCCGGCGCACAGCTGCGCACAGGAAAGACCCGCAACAGCGTATCGAGGGTTTCCCGGATGGCCTTGGCCGGATAGAACGGCCCGAAATACTTCACGCCCTTGCGCTTGTCCCCGCGCATGACCAGGGCGCGCGGGTACTTTTCGTTCAAGGTGACAGCAAGGTACGGGTAGGTCTTGTCATCACGGAAAACAATATTGAACCGGGGATTGTATTCCTTGATCCAGGAGTACTCCAGCTGCAGCGCTTCCAATTCGGAACCCACCACGGTCCACTCCACGCTGCCGGCGGTGAATACCATGGCCCGGGTTTTGGGCGTGAGCCGGTCAGGATTGGCGAAGTAGGAGGTCAAGCGGTTGCGCAGGACCTTGGCCTTGCCAACGTAGATGACACGGCCGTGTTCATCGCGGAAACGGTACACGCCCGGTTTCGTGGGAATGTCCGAAGTTCTCGGACGGTAACTTGCCGGATCAGCCATGGTCTATTTCGCGTCCGGTGGCAGTTGGTTGTAGGAATCGACGCGTTCCTGGCCGGAAAGCTCGGCAATCGCATCAACGATCCGGTCCGTGGCCTGGCGGCGCTGCGGCAACGGGTGCTTGCGTCCCAACTGGTCGAAGTACAGCGGCTCGCCATAGTGGATATGGAATTTGGCAGGACGGAAACCCTTTGAACCAGCAGGCTGCAGCTTCTCCGTGCCGATCAAGCCCACCGGTACCACTGGTACACCGGTGGTCAGCGCCAGCCAGCCCACGCCGGTGCGTCCGCGGTACAACTTGCCATCGCGCGAGCGAGTGCCCTCGGGGTAGATGCCGATGCCCTTGCCGCCTTCGACGATTTCCACCAGGGAATCGAGGGCGGCAACCGAAGCTGCCTGTTCGCCACGCTGCACCGGAATGGATCCCACGGATTCGAAGAAGGTCTTCATCACCTTGCCCTTCAGTCCCGGGGTGGTGAAGTATTCCGCCTTGGCGAAGAACGCCACGTCGCGCGGGGTCAGCGCCTGAATGATCAAGGAGTCGAAGAATGACAGGTGGTTGGAGGCGACAATGAAGCCGCCTTCCTTGGGAACGTTCTCAAGCCCGGTCACTTCCGCACGGCATACACCGTGGATGACGCCCCGAATCGACGAACGGGTCATGGTGTAGATGCTCATCTACTTTGCACCTTCCTGCATGAGGTCATCGTCGAGGTTCAGCGTGTTTGCCAGCTGTGCTCCGAGCAGGAGCTCAGCAAGGTCCCGGGTTGTCGCCACAGTTGCGCCTGCCTGCTGCAGTTCATCGTCCTGGGCAAAGCCCCACGCGACGCCGACCGAAGCCACCGAATTCTCGCGGGCGGCATCCCAATCGTAGTAGCGGTCCCCCACAACTACGCTGCTCGCCGGGTCCAGCTGCCCGTGCTCCAAAGCCTCAGCGACAATGTGCGTCTTGCTCGAACCCATGCTCCCGTGCTCATCCGCGTTGCCGTGAATCGCATCGAGATGCTCATCCAGCCCCTTGCGTGCAATGAGCTGGCGCGCAATGTTGATGGGCTTGGCCGTGGTCACTGCGACGTAGATCCCGGCCGCGCGCAACGCGTCCAGGAGCGCCACAATGCCCGGGTAGATCACGGATTCTGCCATGCCCACCTCGGCATAGCGGGCGCGGTAGGCCGCGATGATGGAGTCGATGTTCTCGTCGGTGACGCCGTCAAGCGTACGCAGCCCGATTTGGAGGGGCGGGCCTACCAGCGCTTCAACTCGTGCTTCGCCCGGATCGGCCAAACCATGGGAGGTGACCGCGTGGCGGATACCCGAAGTTATGGCACCGGCAGGGTCCACGAGGGTCCCATCCAGATCGAAGAGCACACTTGTTACCGACATATTCACCTAGCCATCTTCCCATGAAGCGGACGCGGGTTAGCAATCCATAACTGAAATCGCATATGTCGAACATTCTCCGCCAGGCATTACAGGATCTCGGAGAGGAACTTCCCGGTGTGCGATTCGCTCACCTTGGCCACCTTTTCCGGGGTGCCAGCAGCCAGGATCGTGCCGCCGCCTGAGCCGCCTTCCGGGCCGAGGTCGATGACCCAGTCAGCCGACTTGATGACATCCAGGTTGTGCTCGATGGTCAACACGGTGTTGCCCTTGTCGACCAATCCCTGCAGCACCTTGAGCAGCTTGCGGATATCTTCGAAGTGCAGACCGGTGGTCGGCTCGTCCAGGACGTAGATGGAGCGGCCATTGGAACGCTTCTGCAGTTCCGCAGCCAGCTTCACGCGCTGGGCCTCGCCACCGGAGAGGGTGGTTGCCGGCTGACCCAGGCGCACGTAGCCCAAACCCACGTCCACCAGCGTGCGCAGGTGGCGGGCGATCGGGGTGAAGGCACTGAAGAACTCGGCGCCTTCGGCAATCGGCATATCCAGCACATCGGCAATGTTCTTGCCCTTGTACAGCACCTGCAGGGTTTCGCGGTTGTAGCGGGCGCCCTGGCAGACCTCGCAGGGCACGTAGACGTCCGGCAGGAAGTTCATCTCGATCTTCAGCGTGCCGTCACCCGAGCAGGATTCGCAGCGTCCGCCCTTGACGTTGAAGGAGAAACGGCCCGGCTGGTAGCCGCGCAGCTTCGCCTCATTGGTCTCCGCAAACAGCTTGCGGATGTGGTCGAACACGCCGGTGTAGGTCGCAGGGTTCGAACGCGGGGTCCGGCCGATGGGCGACTGGTCAACGTGGACCACCTTGTCCAGGTGCTCCAGGCCCTGCACGCGGGTGTGGCGGCCGGGCACCTGCTTGGCGCCGTTGAGCTTGTTGGCCAGCACCTTGTACAGGATGTCATTGACCAGGGTGGACTTGCCCGAGCCGGACACGCCGGTCACCGCGGTCAGCACGCCCAGCGGGAACTCCACCGACACGTTCTGCAGGTTGTTCTCGTTGGCACCGACCACCTTGAGCTTGCGCTCCTTGTCGATCTTGCGGCGCTTGGACGGGATGTCGATCTGCTTGCGGCCCGAAAGGTAGTCTCCGGTCAGCGACTTGGTGTTCTGCTTCAGGCCCTCCAGGGATCCGGAGTGCACCACTTCGCCGCCGTGCTCGCCGGCGCCCGGGCCGATGTCCACGATCCAGTCAGCTTCGGCAATGGTGTCTTCGTCGTGCTCCACCACGATCAGGGTGTTGCCCAGCGATCGCAGGTGCAGCAGGGTGTCGATCAGGCGGCGGTTATCGCGCTGGTGCAGGCCGATGGACGGCTCGTCCAGAACGTAGAGCACGCCGACCAGGCCCGAACCAATCTGCGTAGCCAGGCGAATGCGCTGCGCCTCGCCGCCGGACAGGGTGCCGGCAGCGCGTTCCAGGGTCAGGTACTCCAGCCCGACGTCCAGCAGGAACTTCATGCGCGCGTCGATTTCCTTGAGCACCTGCGCGGCGATCTGCGCCTCGCGTGCGGTGAGCACGATCGTGGAGAGGAATTCCGCGGCGCTGCGCAGGTCCATGGCGGCAACTTCAGCGATGGAACGCCCGCCCACCAAGACCGAGAGCGACGCCGGATTCAGGCGCGCGCCGCCGCAGGTAGGGCACGGGATCTGGCGCATGTACTGCTCGTAGCGGTCGCGGGCGTGATCCGATTCGGTTTCCTGGTGCTTGCGGTGCACGTAGGAAATGACGCCCTCGAAGCCGGTGGAGTACTTGCGCTCGCGGCCGAAGCGGTTCTTGTACTGCACGACCACCTTGTGGTCCTTGCCATTCAGGATCGCTTCGCGGGCGGCAGCCGGCAGCTCCTGCCACTGGGTGTCCATGGTGAAGCCCAGCTCATGGCCCAGGCCTTCGATCAAGCGGTTCCAGTATTCGGTGGTGGCCTTGCCTAGCGACCATGGGGCGATCGCGCCCTCGGCCAAGGTGACCTCGCCGTCCGGAACGATCAGGTGCTCATCGACTTCCAGCTTGGTGCCGATGCCGGAACAGGCCGAACAAGCACCGAACGGGTTGTTGAAGGAGAAAGTGCGCGGCTCGATCTCATCGATGGCCAGCGGATGCTCATTGGGGCAGGCCAGGTTCTCGGAGAACGCGCGCACGCGCTGGGGATCATCCTCGTCCAGGTCCACGAAGTCGGCCAGCACGCGTCCTTCGGCGATGCCCAGGGCCGTTTCGATGGAGTCAGTCAAGCGCTGGCGGGCATCTTCCTTGATGGCCAGGCGGTCGACGACCACCTCAATGGTGTGCTTGACCTGCTTGGCCAGCTTCGGCGGATCGTTCAGCTGGATGGTGGTGCCGTCAACGCGGGCACGGGCGAAGCCCTTGGAAGCGAGCTCCGCGAACAGGTCGACGAATTCACCCTTGCGCGAGCGCACTACCGGGGCGAGGATCTGGAAGCGGGTTTTCTCCGGTAGCTCCATCAGCTGGTCGACGATCTGCTGCGGAGTCTGCTTGGAGATCGGTTCGTGGCAGATCGGGCAATGCGGACGGCCCACGCGTGCCCACAACAGACGCATGTAGTCGTACACTTCGGTAATCGTGCCCACGGTGGAACGCGGGTTGCGGCTGGTCGACTTCTGGTCGATGGACACCGCTGGCGACAGTCCCTCGATGAAATCCACATCGGGCTTGTCCACCTGGCCGAGGAACATGCGGGCGTAGGCAGAGAGCGATTCGACGTAGCGGCGCTGGCCTTCGGCAAAGATGGTGTCGAAGGCCAAGGAGGACTTGCCCGAGCCGGACAGGCCGGTAAAGACAATCATTGCGTCACGCGGGAGATCAATGTCCACGTTTTTCAGGTTATGCTCGCGTGCACCCTTGACGACCAGGCGAGTCAGATCAGTTCTTTTACTCTGCGATGAAATAGCCACGAGGCAATACTAATCGAAAACTACTTCGAATACGTGTACGAATGGACGCAACTCACAGTTAATTCTCCAAACCCCTGATCCGGCGCACGGCGAGCGCTATGCGTGCTCGTCCACCCACCCGGAATGTCGACCGGTGAGCCAGCGTCCCCATGAATCCAGATCGGACCACGACCTCCCTATGGAGGTACCGGTTGCCCTTGGATTCCCGCTTGTGCCTGTCACGTGTGCGTCCCCTCCCCAAGTTCGCAGCTATCTCGTAGATGCCAATGAGCGGCGAGCGCATGCTCTGTGTTGCACGAGCGGGAAAACGGATAAAATTCGACGTTCGGTTCACGCCGCCAACCAGGGGCACCGCAACCGCTGATCCGCAATGCAACAACATAGCGAACCTGGCCAAATGTTCCGCGCAATGGCATCGTCCGCGGTGCATGTCATCCGACAGCAATTGTTTTCTGTGCAAGCATTCGACATCATGAGGGAGCGCCACACCGTTCCGTTTCGCGCCCCCCTCACCGGTCACTACACGGACGGGGCATACGGAACGGCCGGTATTCCTGTAAATCCATGAAACTTCTGCGATGCGAGTCAGCACGTGGCGCGATCCTATTTGTGACCGGCTTTCGGGACACTTTGAGAAAAGTGAGCACTAAGCAACACTGAACGAACCTACAACGTGAATCTGCTCGACCGATAGTAGCGTTGCAATACTTATGGATGCAGGGTTACTCGCACAGCCCGAACAACCTGCAGTCACCAATCATCTACGTCAACAGGAAATCAACATGCAAACTACCGAAGCCGCGCAACGCTGGGCGACAACATGGGCCAACGCTTGGCCACTCAAGGACGTGAATGCAATTGTCCAGTTGCAAGCTGATGACGGCGACCACTGGGCCTCGATGTTCAGACGATTACGTGGGCCTAACGGGCTGCGCACTTATCTAGAGGAATGCTTCGCGGAGGAAACCCAACCGGCAGAAACATGGTTCAGCGAACCAATCGTCAACGGAAGTTCAGCTTCCGTCGAGTACTGGGTCGTGATGTTCATCAAGGACCAGCCAATGACCGTCTCGGGATGCACTGTGCTTTCATTCGACGATTCAGGCTTAGTAACAACAGCGCGAGACTACTCACACGTCAAAGACGGGCACCACTTGCGACCTGAGCTTCCATTCAGCGCCTGACATCACACTCTGTCCCGTTCAAGGTTCCGTTCACGGGCGGCACAGCACTAAGGAGCAAAGACATGAGGCGTTGTCAGCTTTGAACACTCACACCAGCCGTCGATACGTTAGCTGAACCTCTTGAGCTTCCACTGCCGTCCGTGATTACTCGGCATGCAGAGATAAGACCGTCGAAAAATGGAGCTTTCACGAACCACCAGCGGTTCCGAGCTGAGGACAAAAGACGCTACATCGTCAATCGTTTCTTCCGCGAATTCAATGACCTCGTCCAACCCTTCAGGAATCGTTTGGTATCCGATATATCGCTCATCGTAGACGAGTTCCGGTGACTCGCTTCCCAACACTAGAGTGAAGACGCCAAGTCTAGGGCCCTGAAGATCTAAGTGGATAGAGTGTTTACGATCGTAGGCTCGACCACTGATATCCTCCGGTAAGGTCATGATGACCTCCTCAACCCGAGCCCTCAGCAGGGCGAGGTAATTCAGAACCTTTGGGTCATCTCTCATGGATCGAACACTATATCCCTCTCGTTTGAAATGCGTTCAAGTGTCTGAGCAATACAGGAACGATCGCATCCGTTCCCGGAGGAGGTCCCGGAACGGTCGGTTCAGAGTGCGCGATCTCGGCATGCCCCAGGGCCGAGAGGACAAATAGAAGCGCTTATTCTTGGGGATACTCTCCCTCAACATCCGAAGCTCCGATAGGTTTGTGGCATGAATAACCTTTCGATTCGCAAAGCCACCCTTGATGATGTTCAGGCTATCCGGTCTATCGGGATTCTTACATGGCCAGCAACATACCTTGGTTTCACGAGCCCGGATTTCGTCATGGATAATCTCAATACCTGGTGGTCACACGACTCTGTCAGTGCTTCAATCACCGATGATACGACGTACGTTGCTCTGCAGAATGGCGAAGCCGTTGGAACTCTAACGGTCGGGCAGTTTGAGGGCGAACCTGTCATATGGAAAATTTATGTGTTGCCGGAATCCCATGGCCACGGCATCGGCACCGAACTAATGAACACAGCACTTGATGCCTTCGGCCGCACTCAAGATCTGAGGATCGAGTTCGTGAGAGGCAACCCGTCGGCCCAGGCATTCTATGAACGGCGTGGCTTCAGATTCGATTTCGAAGAAAAAATGGCGGAGGGGCTGGCTACAGTCTGGCTTCGACGACCAGCTGGCCGGGTCACCTGAGGACTAGCAACGTTCCCACAGAGGGTTCGACTTAACGAACACTGAGCTGTTGTGCAGACAGCCTGTGAATTCGAGATCGATAGCGGGTATTCGCTGTCACGAAGTCACCGAGAGCGGGAGATCAGAGTTCGTCGAAGTAGGGCTCCTCTGATCCGGGAAGCAGCGGATGCGACGCAATGCTGAAACTCTCGTCCCAATCATCCGGCCTGTGGGGCCACGCCTCGACCAGCCATTTTGGCGGATTGGTCGAGTATCCAACAGTGACCCTTTTAGCTTGCAGGTCCCAGAACGACGAGCCCGGGTCAAACCGGCGAACCCCTTCTAAATACAGGTATTGAAAGGGGCGGACCTTTGACGCCAGCACTATCCCCTTGAGAGACCCAATAATGGTAAAACTCACGACCTCGGGCCAAGCGCCAGCAGGTGCAACGACCTCTATGCTCCCCGATTGATTGATTTCGATCTGGTCCAGCTGGGTCAGCCTGTCCCAGGCCCTAGGGTCTGCGGCACCCTTCACGCGTTGCAATAGGACCTTGCGCACTGTTTCCGCCATGTGCCTGAGCAGATCGAGAGTTCCGCCTTCGATCTCCATATCTTGCAGGTGAGGGGAAGCAATGAGTTGCTCGGTGGCCCCTTGCGCGTACGGCATGAGCAATCGGGTCAAGGCCATGACTCCATTTCCCGAACCGCCATAGGGCAGTATGCCGTCGCATTGATGAATGATTAGTGATGAGAGCAACGGCAGGTTCTCAATCCCCGTCAAGTCAAGGTTGCCACCATCATCCAAGTCGATTGAAACAGCTTGGACATCCGGCGCTATGGCACCGACCTCGTCCGCGAACAATCCAGTTTCGGGTAGTTGGCGGATGTTGGCGAAACGAAGCCGTGCATAGGAATCCTGGGACATCCGGACTTTTTCCACTTTGTTGTTCCAAATCAGCCCCGAAGCCGATTCATGTCTAACCGACATGCCTGCCCTTCCTGTTTCATTCGGATTTTCCGCAGCTTCGGCACAACTATTACTAGTCGCCCGTTACCTTGCTGGCAGCTAATCAACCCCGGGAAATATTGGAGCTGCCAACAGCCAAACATACCTCTGTGCCATTTCGCATTCATCAGGTTCCACCTGCGGCTGGTTCCCGGATTCACTTCCAGAGGCGCCTTGGGTCTACCTTGGCAGGGAACTAAATGCCGCGCGCAAGTACTTCACCGCGGTCGCTTCGTCGACCGACCACAGTTGGGCGATGCGGGCCAGATCGGCGGCCGCATCGCTGACTTCCTGCTCTGCACGATTCTCCGCGGCTTGGACCACGGTTCCATGGCGGCCGCGGGTGACCACTGCACCCTGCAGCTCAAGTTCCTTGTAGACCTTGGCGACGGTATTCACCGCGAGGTTCAAGGTGCCCGAGAGCGCACGAACCGACGGCAATTTGGTGCCCGGAGCTAGTTTGCCCTTGGCGATAGCTGAGAGGATCTGCTCGCGGACCTGCTGATACGGCGCCACGCCCGAGTTCGGCTCGATCTTGATGAATTCCAGTTCGGTCATCCTGCACTCCATCCTTTGGACTGTGTTTGGCATTTATCCGAGCCTATCGCGTCAGCCGGGATCTGCACCGTAGTCTGGTTGCATGAACGAACTATTGCTGAACGATGTGACCGTCCGTTGGGTCTCAGTATCCGACATGGCAAACAACGTGTACCTGGTAACTAATCGGAAGACCGGCGAACAGCTGCTGGTGGATGCGGCGGATGACATGCCGGCCATCGAGCGGCTCATCCAGGCGGCCAGTGAAGACGCGAGCGATCCGCGCCTTATCGGCATCGCCACGACGCATCAGCACTGGGACCACGTGCGCGCGTTGGCCGAAGCCGTGGAGAAGTACCCGGTGCCAACCTACGCCGGTGCAGACGATGTCGCCGGCATCGCTGAAGAATGCGGGGTCAAGATCGAGCATGCGCTGAACCACGGCGACCAGCTGAAGCTGGGCGATGTGATCATCGAGGCGATCCACCTGCGAGGGCATACACCGGGTTCGCTCGGCTATGCGCTGGTTGATTCCTCCGGCCAGCCGGTAGTGCTCAGCGGCGACAGCTTGTTCCCCGGAGGCGTGGGCAACACATGGAAGGACCCACAGCGGTTCCTCTCTTTGCTCACCGACGTCACCGAACGCATCTTCGACCGCTTCCCGGACGAAACCAAGGTTCTGCCGGGGCACGGAGATTCGACGACACTGGGGACAGAACGCCCGAATTTGGAGCAGTGGCGCGAACGCGGGTGGTAGCCCTTTGACTGCATTGCCAGCGGCATCCGTGCCGCTGGCAGCAGCGTTTAATGGTGCGGGACCTCTTCCAGCTGATGCTTGCAGCCGGAACAGATCCGTATAATCACCACTTGTGAATTCACGGTCCTCCGCACCAATTTCCGTCTTCCCTTCGCGGACAGCCATCATCGTCGCGGTTCTCGCCGTGCTGGCGATGGCCTCCTATCCGTTGCGTGATGCCTTGTACCTGGGGATTTCAGGAACTGTTGCCCAGTCGGCGCTGCTCTCCGCAGCGGCTGTGTTCTTTTCCGAGATCTTGCTCTTGATGCTGATGGCCGGGGCCTGCACGCTCGCCGTCCTGTGCTGGTTCCGTAATCGAGTTGCGTTTTGGCGCCTGGTTTCAGGCGCGATTGGTGCGGTAGCGGCCTATGGCCTGAGCGAGCTGGCCAAGATCCTGGTCGCCGAGGAACGCCCCTGCCGCGCCCTGGATGCTCTCACCGCAGTGGCATGCCCGGAAGCAGGCGACTGGTCCTGGCCCTCCAACCATTCGGTCGTCGCCGCCGGCGTCGCCGCAGCCTGCACGCTGGCCCTTCCGAAGCTGGCCAAGTACGCGATACCGGCCGTCTTGCTCATTGCCCTGTCCCGCGTGGGCGTAGGCGCCCACTTCGTCCACGATGTCTTCTCCGGGGTGGCGTTGGGCATCCTGGTTGTCCTGGTCTGCGTCCGCGTGCTGCCCGGCATCGTGCAAAGGTGCCTGGCGGGAAGCAATCGCTGAGCCAGCTCACCCTCGAAGCGCTCTGACGATGCCGAGCCTGGAGCAAATCAGCCGAGCTTGTGCCCGATCATGAAAATCCTGCGGAACGGGAAGTTCGTCAGGACGGTACCGTCCTGCGAAGCAAATGACGGGTAGTGCGTGGAGACTTCGGCCCGGTAGTCGTTTTCGAACTCCCGATAGTCTTCGTCGCTGAGCGTGTGGCGAATGGGCAGCAGCGCCGTCCCGCGAACCCAGTTCAGGATCGGGTCCTCCCCCGCGAGCAGCTGATGGTAGGTGGTTTCCCAGACATTAGCCTGGAACCCCGCGTCCAGGAAGATCCGCTGGTATTCGCCGGGCTCGCCCACCACGTCGTCATGGCGCAGCACCCCTGCCAGCTGGCCGGACCACTTCGGGCTGTCGGCAACTGCGCGCATCACCGCATGCGACGGAGAGCCGAAATTGCCCGGGACCTGGATGGCCACGTTCGCTCCGGGCTTCAGGTGCTCCAGCCAACCGGCCAGCAACTCGCGGTGCCCCGGAAGCCATTGCAGCATCGCGTTGGAGAACAGCAGGTCCGTGTCGGAGTCAGGGGTCCACGCCGTGGCATCGGCCAGCGCGAAGCCCAGGTTTTCCTCGTGCTCGCTCTGCGTGGCCCTGGCGATCATCTCCGGTGAGGAATCAAGTCCGGTGACCTGCGCTTGCGGCCAGCGCTGGGCCAGCAGCCGGGTCATATTTCCCGGCCCGCACCCCAGATCGATGACCTTCGACGCGTCAACCGAGACCAGCTGCCCCAGCAAATCCAGGTACGGGCGGCCCCGGTAATCGGAGAATTCGGTGTATTTCGTCGGATCCCATTTCATATTCCCGAGCCTAAACGAGAGGCGCACGCAACAACTAGCCCCCAGTCACAGTTCTCAACCGATAGGCTAGGAACATCATGTTGCTCACCGATTATCTGCCAGCAGACGCCAAGAACGTATCCGACGACGAAATCTACGAGGCTTTCGGCCAATGGGTCGCAACCCGTGGCATCAACCTCTACCCCGCACAGGACGAAGCGTCGATGGCGCTGGCCGGCGGCAACAACGTCATCCTGGCCACGCCCACCGGCTCGGGCAAGTCCATGGTTGCCATCGCAGCCCACTTCTACGCCATGGCCCGCGACCAGATCAGCTTCTACACCGCGCCGATCAAGGCGCTGGTCTCCGAGAAGTTCTTCGACCTGTGCAAGATCTTCGGCGCAGAGAACGTCGGCATGGTCACCGGCGATTCCTCGGTGAACGCCGACGCCCCGATCATCTGCTGCACCGCTGAGATCCTGGCGAACATCGCCCTGCGCGAAGGCTCCAAGGCGGACGTGGGCTGCGTGATCATGGACGAGTTCCACTTCTACGCCGATCCGCAGCGCGGCTGGGCCTGGCAGGTGCCGCTGATCGAACTGCCGCAGGCGCAGTTCCTGCTGATGAGCGCCACCCTGGGCGATGTCACCCGCTTCGAGCAGGAACTCGAAGAGCGCACCGGCACCCCGACGGTGACCGTCGCGCACACCGAGCGCCCAATCCCGCTGCACTTCTACTACTCCATGGAGCCGGTGCAGGAGGCCGTGGAGGAACTGATCAAGACCAAGCAGGTGCCGATCTACATCGTGCACTTCTCGCAGCTCGATGCCATCGACCGCGCCACCGGGCTGATGAGCGTGAATGTGGCCACGCGCGAGGAGAAGGAAAAGATCTCCGAGATGATCGGCGGATTCCGCTTTGCCGCCGGGTTCGGCAAGACGCTGAACCGCCTGGTGCGCCACGGCATCGGCATCCACCACGCCGGCATGCTGCCCAAGTACCGCCGCCTGGTCGAGCAGCTGGCACAGGCCGGCCTGCTCAAGGTCATCTGCGGCACCGACACCCTGGGGGTGGGAATCAACGTGCCGATCCGCACCGTGGTGATCACCGCGCTGTCCAAGTTCGACGGCACCCGTACGCGCATCGTGAACGCCCGCGAATTCCACCAGATTGCCGGGCGCGCGGGCCGCGCAGGTTTCGATACCGCAGGCACCGTGCTGGTGCAGGCTCCGGAGCATGCGATCGAGAACCACAAGGCCATGGAAAAGGCGCTGAAGAAGCACGGCGAGGGCTCGTCCAAGCTCAAGCAGATCCCGAAGAAGAAGCCGCCGCAGAACTTCGTGACCTGGGGCGAGAAGACCTTCGAGAAGATCGTCGAGGCCGCCCCCGAGACGCTGAAGTCCTCATTCCAGGTCTCGCACTCGATGCTGCTGAACCTGCTGGAGCGCGAGGACAATTCGTTCGAGGCCGCCCAGCGCCTGCTCAGCGAAAACCACGAGACCCCGGCGTCCCAGCGCAAGCTGAAGCTGCGCGCCCTGGGAATCCTGCGCGAACTGATCGCCACCGAGGTGGTCGTGCGCCGCAATGAGCCAGACGAATACGGCAACTACTATGAGCTGACCGTGCACCTGCAGCAGAACTTCGCGCTGAACCAGCCGCTCTCGCCCTTCGCGCTGGCCGCCCTGGACCTGCTGGATCCGGATTCGGCCAGCTATGCGCTGGATGTCGTTTCGGTGATCGAGGCGACCTTGGAAAAGCCGCGCCAGGTGCTCTCCGGCCAGGAGAAGAAGGCCCGCGGCGAGGCCATCGCCGCGATGAAGGCCGAAGGCATGGACTACAACGACCGCATGAACGCACTGGATGAAATCACCTATGCGATGCCGCTGGCCGAGAAGCTGGAGAGCGCCTTCGAGCAGTACCGCTCCGGCGCGCCGTGGCTCTCGGACTTCGAACTGGCGCCGAAGTCGATCGTGCGCGACATGTACGAACGCGCCATGGGCTTCTCCGATTTCGTCCAGTACTACCAGCTGGCCCGCTCCGAGGGCGTGCTGCTGCGCTACCTCACCGATGCCTACAAGGCCCTGCGACAGACCGTTCCCCAGGACGCGCTGCGCGAGGACCTCGAAGACCTGATCGAATGGCTCGGCGAGATGATCCGCCAGATCGACTCCTCGCTGCTGGACGAATGGGAAGAGCTCTCCCGCGGCGAGCTGAGCGAGGCAACCGAAACCGCACCGCCTCCGGCACCGGAAAAGCTGACCAGCAATGTGCGCGCCTTCCGCGTAATGGTCCGCAACGAGATGTTCCGCCGCGTGAAGCTGTTCGCCGATGAGCAGGACAAGGCCCTGGGCGAGCTCGACGGGCATAGCGGCTTCGACGCGGACACCTGGGCCGATGCCATGGACGGCTACTTCGACGAGCACGAGGACATCGACGACGGTCCCGCCGGACGCGGCTCGAAGCTGTTCATCATCAAGGACATGCCCCAGCGCACCTGGGAGGTGCGCCAGATCTTCGCCGACCCATCCGAGCACCACGACTGGGGCATCACCGCCACCATCTCGCTGGATGACTCGGACGAGGCCGGCGAACCTGTGGTCAAGGTGACTTCGGTGGGCCGCCTGGACTCCTGATGCCCGCCATCAGCTACGCCATCTTGCGGCGCGCCGACGAAGTCCTGCTTCAACTGAGGTCGGGAACCGGCTACATGGACGGGTTCTGGAGCACGGCGGCCGCCGGGCACGTTGAGCCCGGCGAGGCTGCCGTTGCCGCCGCCGTTCGCGAAGCCCGTGAGGAACTGGGCATCCGGATCGCGGCAGACCAGCTCCAGCCGCTGTGCACGGTGCACCGCTACCTGCAAGCGGGCAGCGGCGCCCAATCCCCTGTGGATTTCTTCTTCCTGGCGCGCCAGTGGGACGGTACTCCGCGCCTCATGGAACCGGAGAAAGCCTGCGAGCTTCGCTGGTTCCCGCTCGATGCCCTGCCGCAGAACCTCGTTGCGCAGGAACAGCTGGTACTTTCCCGGCTGGATTCCGGCTTGCCGCCAATTATCTGCATGGGATCCGGCACGGCGCTGGACCAGCCCCGGCATCTGGGCTAGTCGCGCACTCGATGCCCGAGGCATCTTCCCGGAGTCCGGTGGCAATGCCGCGGACAGTGCCGTAGGGTATGGCCATGAACGGGTACAAGCTTCGCCTGCTCGGGGCAGTCCTCCTGCTGCTGGTCCTGGTCGGGCTGCTCAGCGGCTGGTCCGAGCTCTTTGCTTCCGGCGCGTGGCTGGCGACCTTGGTCCAGCTCGGTTCGCTGGTCCTGGGCCTGGCCCTGGTCTACCGCGGGGAAAATGCCACGCCGGCCCGGTTCAGTTAGCCCCTGCAACAGCCAGCTAGGCTAGCCGCGCCTTGAGCCATCCAACGGTGGCTGCCGCCTGCTTCGCGTGATAGCTGCGCAGCGTGGGCAGCCCGGGAACCTCGGGCCTGCGCGCCGCGTCCACATAGTAGGCGGCCAGTCCAGCTAAGACCGCGCTGACCGCGTCCGCGCCCACCGATTCGAAGATCGGGTGGGAGGCGGCAATGGCATCCGCATCCAGCGCCGGGTCGAAGATCCGCGCTTCAACCAGCACCGTCAACGCGTCATACCATGCGGCGCCCCGCGAAGCCCACGGCCAATCCACCAGCAGCACTTCTCCGCCGTCGCCCAGCAGGATGTTGTCCGAGCGCAGATCCGAATGCACCAGCTGGTCTCCGGCCAGCGCCCCGATACCGTCCATGGCCAGCCCATGGAGTTCTTCCAGGTTCTGTGCCACCCAGGGATCAGCTGGAAGCCAGCCGTCCTGCATGATCCGCCCAAAACCGGCTACGTCCTCGCGCAGTTCCTCTTCCAGCGGCGGCAGCAGCTCGATCAAGGAAAAAGGGGCCTGATGAGCCAGCTGCGCCAGCGTGTCCAGTACCCGTTCGAGCTGTCCGACCGGCCAGGGAAGCTGCGGGCTGGCCCCTGGGCCTTCAGCGAAGACCAAGGCCTCCCAGCCTTGCCAGCTGATGCGCCCCAGGAACTGCGGAACCGGCAAGGCCGCCGGGAGCTTGGCCGCTATTGCCGCTTCGCGGGCGTGCAATGCCGTGGCCGGGGCACTGAGGCCCGGATGCACCGCCTTGGCGAAGACCCGCTGGCCATCGGCGGTGAGCAGCCGATCGGCGCTGCCCGGGGAAAACCCCGAGGCTTGGCTTAGCGCCCGGATCACCCGGGATCCAAGGTGCGATTCGATCCGAGCGCGCAGTTCGCCAGGAAGCTGATCCCAGGTGATGCGCCGGGTGAATTGAATCTGCATGGTTCGAATCATGCCAGATCACCGGCTGCCAGCCACAGCGCGTTGCACTGCGGCGAGCCGGCAGCGGGCCGGGGGCCCTCAGGCGACGATCAGCGCGATGCCCACATAGGTAGTGAGCAGCGTCGCGAGCAGCCATTCTGCGGTGGAGCCCGTCTCGGCCAGAATCGGCAATGCCACCCGCCCATTGGACTTCCAGCAGCCGCCAATCAGCGGCAGCCGGCGGAACCAGCGCGGCGAGCCGATCTTGATCGGCCACAGCAGGTTGCAGCCGCCGATGGTCAGCATGTCGCCCAGCACGTGCACGATCGCGCCCAGGGAGACTGCCATCAGGAACCAGAGGTTCTGCTCCGGCGCATTCATCCCGACGAAAGTCCCGGCGGCCAAGGCGATAATCCAGCACAGCAGCGGCGGCATGAATTTCATGGTCTTCACCGCGAAGGAAATCAGCAGGATCGCGAACAGCGCCGCGGCCGGGTAGACCGTGCCCAACGCCGCGGTCTGCACATCCCAGCCGTTGGCCAGCCAGGCCAGGAAGATGAAGAAGGCGATGCCGATCAGCGAATGGGTGCCGTTGCGGTGCCCGCCCGAAACCGAACCGACAATCCGCGTGAAAATGCTGGAGAACGGGGGCAGCGAGCGCGCGATCGTGGCCCCATGGTGATCCGCGTCGGGCAGCAGGGCCGCGCCAGCGCAGACGATCGCGCCGGCCAGGGTTTCCCAGCGGTCCATCTGGAAAGTTCCCAGCCCCAGGTTCACCGAACCCACGGTGACGTCAGTTGTAATTGCCAACCATGCGGCTGCGCCGCTCACCGCGTGGTGTCCACCCATCATGCATTCAACCTTAGGTCTGGTCACCGACGTTTTAGCGGTGCGACGGAGGTAAGCTGGAACACATGAGTATTGTGCGTGAAGCTGTTCCGGGCGACTGCCCGCAGATCTTGGCGATGATCCAGGAATTGGCCGACTATGAAAGGGAACCTGATGCGGTGCTCAACACCGCAGCAGACCTCCAATCCCATCTGTTCGGCCCCAATCCCCAGGTCTTCGCCCATGTTGCCGAGGATGAAACCGGGACGCTCAGGGGCATGGCCCTGTGGTATCTGACCTACTCCACTTGGGAAGGCCGGCACGGCATCCATCTGGAGGATCTGTATGTGCGCGAATCCCAGCGCGGTTCAGGCACCGGCACCGCGTTGCTGCGCACGCTGGCGCAGATCTGCGTCGAACGCGGCTACAAGCGCCTGGAATGGTCAGTGCTGGATTGGAACGAGCCGGCCATCAGGTTCTACGACGCCATCGGTTCCAGCTCCATGGACGGCTGGAGCACCCGGCGCCTGGACGGCGAAGCACTGCAACAACTTGGCATGCAAGGAGCGAGCTAATGCGCCACTACCGCGGTATGGATGTCACCGACCATCGCATCGAGGTTCCACTGGATCACGCCGATCCGCAGGGCGAAAAGATCTCGGTCTTCGCCCGCGAGATCAGCACCGGCACGGCCAAGCCCTGGCTGCTGTTCCTGCAGGGCGGTCCAGGGGGCAAATCCCCGCGCCCCGGTTCCTTGTCGGGGTGGTTGGCCGAAGCCACCAAGCACTTCCGCGTGCTGCTGCTGGACCAGCGCGGCACCGGACTGTCCACCCCGGCTAACCGCAAGTCCCTGCCGCTGCGCGGGGACTCGGCCGCCCAGGCCCGCTACCTCTCGCATTTCCGCGCCGACTCGATTGTGCGCGACGCCGAAGCCCTGCGCGAGCACCTGGGCATCGAGCAGTGGAGCACCCTGGGGCAGAGCTACGGCGGGTTCTGCACCCTGACCTATCTCTCGCTCTTCCCGCAGTCGCTCACCCGCTGCCTGGTCACCGGCGGGCTGGCCTCGCTGGATGCCGATGCGAAGACCGTCTACCGCGCCACCTACCAGCGGATGGCAGAACGCAACCGCGAGTACTTCTCCTGGTACCCCGAGGACTTCCAGACCCTGCACAGGATCTACGAGCATGTGCGCACCAATGACGATGAGCTGCTGCCCAACGGCCAGCGCGTCACCGTGCCGCTGGTGCAGATGCTGGGCATGTACCTGGGCGGAAACACCCGGGTGCACCTGCTGCATCACATCTTCGAGGAGGCCTTCAGCTTCACCCCGGGCGGCGACCGCCTCTCGGATAGCTTCCTCGAAGCGCTCTTGGCCCAGAGCTCTTTCGCCTCGAACCCGCTCTATGCGCTGATGCATGAAACCATCTATGCCCAAGGCGAGCCGACCAATTTCGCGGCCGAACAAGTCCTGCCGGAATTCGCCGACTTCACCCGCCACGCGGCGACCCCGCTGCTGACCGGCGAGATGATCTACAGCTGGCACTTCGCCGAAGATCCTGCCCTGCGCCCCCTGGAGGACGTGGCCCGCATCCTGGCCGAGCACGAAGGCTTCGGCCCGCTCTACGATCTGGACGTCCTGGCCAAGAACACCGTGCCTGTGGCCGCCGCGGTCTACCATGACGACGTCTATGTGGACCGCGAGCTCTCGCTGCGCACCGCCTCGCAGGTGGCCGGGTTGCAGACCTGGGTGACCGATCAATTCCACCATGACGGCATCGGCGACGATGGCCCGGCGATCTTCCGCCGGCTGCTGGCCATGGCCAACGGCGAAGACCCGGACGCCGCGGCCCAGGACAGCTAGCCCGCGCACCGGCTAGGTTAACGCGCAGGGCGCTTGAATCCCCCGGGGATTCAAGCGCCCTGCGCGTTAAGCCTTCTGCTGCTAATGGTCCAGCTTCGCGGCAACCTGGTCATTCAACCGCTGCAGCAGCGGCACAGCCTGCGCCAGAATCCGCCGTTCCTCGGCGCTGAAGGAATCGATGCCGCCGGCCAGCGAGGAAATCGCGCGTTGCCGGTAGGCTTCGATGGCCTCCTTGCCGTCGCCGGTCAGGCTCACCAGGCTGGCGCGCCCGTCCCCAGGGTCCGGTTGGCGCTGGACCAACTGGTCGTTTTCCATGCGGATGACCAGACCGGTCATGGTCGGCTGGGCCACGCGCTGCTCGATCGCCAAGTCGCCCACGCGCTGGGGGCCCAACCGGTCCAGGGTGGAAAGCACCCGCCAAGCGGTCACCGATCGGCCTTGCCCGGCCGCGCGTCCAAGCAGCCGGGACATGGTGCCCGACGCTAGTGCTACGCCGGTGGCAATGCCACTGGCTTCTGTCGATAGGTCGCTCATGGAAAATACCTTAGCAGAACAGCATAGGCACACTATGCGGGTGCGGAAAACCCGCCGGGGCCAGTTGGAAGCAACTGGTCCCGGCGGGTAATTGTGCGGATTACTTGGCCGCGTCCTGCTCTGCAGCTTCCGCTGCGCCGGCGAGCTCCGCGGCTTCAGCCGAAGCAGCGGCGCGCTTGCCCCATGGGCTCCACAGCGACAGCACGGTTGCGATAACGATCGCGCCCAGGATGACCAGCAGCGAAACACCCACGGAAATGTCCAGCCACGCGTAATGCAGCGGCTCGCCGCCGTTGATGAACGGCAGGCTGTTCTCGTGCAGGGCGTGGAAGACCAGCTTCACGCCGATGAAAGCGAGGATGAAGCTCAGTGCGTGCTTCAGGAAGACCAGGCGGTTCATCAGGCCACCGAGCAGGAAGTACAGCTGGCGCAAGCCCATCAGCGCGAAGATGTTCGCGGTGAACACAATGAACGCGGACTTGGTCAGGCCGAAGATCGCCGGGATCGAGTCGAAGGCGAACAGCAGGTCGGTCATGCCGATGGTCACGAAGACCAGCACCATCGGGGTGAACAGCTTCTTGCCGTCGACCACGGTGCGCAGCTTGGCGCCATCGAAGTCCTTGGAAATCGGCAGCTTGGAGGTCAGCTTCTTGACCAGGCCGCTTTCCTCGTCCTCATCCTCGTCCTTGAGCTGGTTCCATGCGGTCCAGAGCAGGAAGGCACCGAAGATGTAGAAGACCCACGACCACTGCTCGATGATCGCGGCGCCGAGCACAATGAAGATTGCGCGCAGGACCAACGCGATGATGATGCCGAACATCAGCACTTCCTGCTGGTACTTACGCGGTACCGAGAAGCGCGCCATGATGATGATGAAGACGAACAGGTTGTCCACCGACAACGCGTATTCGGTGACCCAGCCGGCGTAGAATTCCTGGCCAAGCTGGGGTCCAGCCTGCGTCCAGATCACGGCACCGAAGATCAATGCCAAGGAGATGTAGATGCCGACAAAAATGCCTGCTTCCTTCATGGAAGGAATGTGCGGACGCTTGGTGACGTACAGCAGGTCTGCGATGAGCACCGCGCACAGAACAATCAGCGCGATGATCTCGAATTGAATAGTTAACCCATTAGTGCCCACGGACGAGCGACCTTTCGTTGGAGGGTATGGAAAATCGCCGCAAGTCTCTCCGCCGCCACACCAGAATTCGAAACACTTCGATAGCTGGCTCAGTGATCGGCTGCTGTGCCCGGCGAAACATCATTGGTTCGCGTGTTGACGTCCACAGCATTGGGATACTCCCCTACGTCCAGTGATCAAGTGTAGCGCACAGGAACTGCACAGGCTTGGCGCATGTCCCAATTACTGCGCCGGACAGCAGCAGGGCTACGCGTGCCCGGCAGCCTTCATCTGGCGCAATTCCTTCTTCAACTCGGAAACTTCATCGCGGATCCGGGCGGCCAGTTCGAACTGCAACTCAGCGGCCGCGGCGTGCATCTGCTCGGTCATTTCCCCGATCTGGGCCAGCAGGTCCTCGGCCGGGGCGGCGGCCAGCCCATCCTTGCGCACCGCGGACGAGGCCTTGGTGCGCTTGGCATTCTTCGCCAACCGGTTGTTGTTCAGCAGTTCCTGGGTGTCGGCATCCTCACGCGCCAGCTGGTCGGTGATGTCAGCGATCTTCTTGCGCAGCGGCGTGGGGTCGATCCCGTGCTCCTTGTTGTGCGCTTCCTGGATTGCCCGTCGGCGATTGGTCTCCTCGATCGCCTGGTCCATCGCATCGGTGATCTTGTCGGCATACATGATCACCTGGCCCGAGACGTTACGCGCGGCACGGCCGATGGTCTGGATCAGGCTGGTGGCCGAACGCAGGAAGCCCTGCTTGTCGGCATCCAGGATCGCGACCAGCGAAACCTCGGGCAAATCCAGGCCCTCGCGCAGCAGGTTAATGCCCACCAGCACGTCGAAGGAACCCATGCGCAGCTCGCGCAGCAGCTCCACGCGGCGGATCGTGTCCACATCGGAGTGCAGGTACTGCACCCGCACCTGGTGCTCGGTGAGGTAGTCTGTCAGGTCCTCGGCCATGCGCTTGGTCAGCGTGGTGACCAGCACGCGCTCATCGCGATCCACACGGGTACGGATCTCATCGAGCAGGTCATCGATCTGGCCCTTGGTGGGCTTGACGATGATCTCGGGGTCGATCAGCCCGGTGGGGCGGATGATCTGCTCCACGAACCCGTCGGACTTGCCCAGCTCGTACTTGCCCGGGGTGGCCGAAAGGTACACGGTCTGCCCGATGCGCTCAAGGAACTCATCCCATTTCAGCGGGCGGTTGTCCATGGCACTTGGCAGGCGGAAGCCGTGTTCCACCAGCGTGCGCTTGCGGGACATGTCGCCCTCGTACATGGCGCCGATCTGCGGCACGGTGACATGCGACTCGTCGATCACCAGCAGGAAGTCATCGGGGAAATAGTCGATCAGGCAGTGCGGGGCGCTGCCGGCATCGCGGCCGTCGATATGGCGCGAGTAGTTCTCGATGCCGTTGCAGAAACCCATCTGCTCCATCATTTCCAGGTCGTAGGTGGTGCGCATGCGCAGCCGCTGGGCCTCGACGAGCTTGTTCTGCGATTCCAGCTCCTTCAGGCGCACCGCCAGCTCGTCCTCGATCCGCTTGATCGCCTTGTGCATCCGCTCGGCACCGGCCACATAGTGGCTGGCCGGGAAGATGTACATCTCGGTCTCCTCGCGGATCACCTCGCCGGTGACCGGGTGCAGGGTGTGGATCGCTTCCACCTCGTCGCCGAAGAACTCGATGCGCACGGCCTGCTCTTCGTACATCGGGATGATCTCCACCGTGTCCCCGCGCACGCGGAAGGTGCCGCGGTGGAAGTCCATGTCGTTGCGGGTGTACTGCATGGCCACGAACTGGCGCAGCATCGCGTCGCGGTTCAGTTCCTCGCCGGTGCGCACGGTGACCATCCCGGCCACGTATTCCTCGGGAGTGCCCAGGCCGTAGATGCACGAGACGGTGGCGACCACAATGGTGTCGCGGCGGGTGAGCAGGGAGTTGGTGGCCGAGTGGCGCAGGCGCTCGACTTCCTCGTTGATCGAGGAGTCCTTCTCGATGAAGGTATCGGTCTGCGGGACGTAGGCCTCGGGCTGGTAGTAGTCGTAGTAGGAGACGAAGTACTCCACCGCGTTATTGGGCATCAGCTCGCGGAACTCGTTGGCCAGCTGGGCGGCCAGGGTCTTGTTCTGCACCAGCACCAGGGTGGGGCGCTGCACCTGCTCCACCAGCCAGGCGGTGGTCGCGGACTTGCCGGTACCGGTGGCACCGAGCAGCACGATGTCCTTCTCGCCGGCGTTGATCCGCTCGGTCAGCTGCTTGATGGCCTGCGGCTGGTCGCCGGCAGGCTGGTACTCGCTGATGACTTCGAAGGGGGCGACCACGCGCTTGATCGGCTGTGCAAGACTCATGCTTCCAGCATATCCACTTGCCCCGACCGTTGGGGCTGCGCCCTAGCCAGCTTTCAGCTTAAACCCGGGGTGCTATTTGCGCATCCCGTAGCGGATCGCATTGCGCTTGACGGTGCGCTGGATGCTGCTGCCGAAGAATCCCACGGTCATGATGGTGGCGGCAATCAGCCCCAGCAAGGCCAGGCAGCCGGAAATGTAGACCACCGGCGAATACGGCCCGGATTCGCTGGCAACGAATTCGGCGCGGCCGCCAAAACCGAGCCACAGCACCAAGGCGACGGCGAAAGCGATCAGGGTGCTCCACTTGCAGATCTTGTACATTCCTACTCCTGTGCTGGCGCCAATTGGCGGTAGAGGGCAGAAACCTGCCCCTCCAGTTCTTCCAAGGTACCGGAATTATCCAGCAGGTAGTCGGCTACGGCCGCCCGCTGGTCATCCGTGGCCTGCGCGGCCATCCGGGCCTCGGCGTCTTCCCGGGTCCAGCCGCGATCCTGGACCATGCGGCGAATGCGTTCGGCGTGCGGGGCGGCCACGACGACCACCGCGTCGAAGCTGTCCAGCTGGCCGGTCTCGACCAGCAGCGGGATGTCCTCGACCACCAGCGAGCCGGCTGGCGCTCCTTGGCGCAACTTCGCCGCTTGCTCCCGCACCAGCGGGTGCACGATCGCGTTGAGCTTGGCCCGCGCCGCCTCGTCGGCGAAGACTATCGCGCCTAATGCGGGACGGTTCAGCGACCCGTCGGCCAGCAAAACGGCTTCGCCAAACGTGTCCTTGATCGCAGCCAGCCCGGGCGTGCCGGGTTCGACCACCTGGCGCGCCAACGCGTCGGCATCGATGACTACGGCTCCCAGGGCGGCCAATTTGGCCGCGACCGCAGATTTTCCGGAGGCCACTCCCCCGGTCAGTCCCACATGCATCATGTTCCCACCCTATAAACTAAGAGGGATGAACACCAACGACTCGGCCGCGACACGGTACACGACCTTGACCAGCGATTGCGTGCACGAGCTGGAAATCAAGCGTTCGCGATTCATCACCTACCTCTACCGGGTCGAAACCGAGGCCGCCGCCCGCGCGCAGATCGCGGCCCTGCGCAAGACCCACTTCGATGCCCGCCACCACTGCAGCGCGTTCATCCTGGGCCCCGATCGCATGGCCCAGCGCTCCAACGACGACGGCGAGCCCTCGGGCACCGCCGGCATCCCGATGCTCGATGCCCTGGCCAAGCGCGAAATCGCCGACGGCAGCGTGCTCTCGGACGTGCTGGCCGTGGTGGTCCGCTACTTCGGCGGGATCAAGCTTGGCGCCGGCGGACTGGTCCGCGCATATTCCGAGGCGGTATCTTCCGGGCTGGACAATGCGCAGCTGCACCTGCGCCAGCGCATGCGGATCTTCACCTTCGCCGCCGCCCACGCCGACGCGGCCCGCTACGAGAACGAGCTGCGCGCCGCCGGCTACCAGGTCGAACCGACCCTCTGGCAGGCCGATGCCGCAATCGTGCAGATCGGCATCCCGGACACGCCCGAAGCCGCCGCGCAGCTGCGCACCGGCATCGCCTCACTCACCTCCGGCGCCGGGGAACTGGCCGCCGCCAACACGCAATGGGTTGATCTGATTTGAACTCCGCCGCCAATCCCGAAGGCACGCCCGCTGCCGCCAGCAGCCTCCAGGCCCTGCTGCCCGCCCTGCGCCGCTGGCCCGATGTCGAAGCCGCCAACCTCTACGCCGCCGACGCCTGCGACCGGCTCATCCTGGACACCTGCGCCGCCGCGGCCGGACCCTCGGACCGCTGGCCGGATGCCATCGCGGTCATCGGCGACCACTACGGCGCGCTGGCCCTGGGCGCACTGGCACTAGGCAGCACGAGCGTGCGCGTGCACACCGATTCGCTCACCGCGCGCCGGGCCATCGAGGCCAACCTCGCCCGGCTCATGCCCGAGCGGGCCGGACACCTCGAATTCTGCACCCTGGAACAGGTTGCCCAGGGCGCCAGTTCGATCCTGCTGGCCCTGCCTCGCGGACTGGACGTGCTGGGCGAACAGGCCGCCGCGGCAGCAGCCGTCGCCGATCCCGGCGCGAAGCTTTTCGCCGGGGGCCGCATCAAGCACATGAGCCGTTCCATGAACGAGGTGCTCGCGGAGCATTTCACCCGCGTCGACGTCTCGCTGGCCCGGCAGAAATCCCGGGTGCTCACCGCCAGCACCCCGCGCGCCGAACAGCCCGCCAGCAGCTTCCCGGCCACTGCCACCCACCAGGTGCGCGGCACCAGCTTCACGCTGCATGCCGGTGCCGGGACCTTCGGTGCCGCCCGGCTGGATCCGGGCACCCGGCTGCTGCTGGAAAACCTTCCGGACCTCTCCGGGCACGCCACGCTGGTCGATCTGGCCTGCGGCAACGGCGCGATCGGCATCTGCGCAGCACTGGAAAACCCGCAGCTGCGCGTGGACGCCTCGGACCATTCGGCCTCCGCGGTCGCCTCCACCCTGGCCGCCGCTCAACGCAACAACCTGGACGGTCGCCTCACTGCCGTGCAGGATGACGCCCTGGGCCGCCTGCCCGACGCCAGCGCCACCCTGGTCACGCTGAACCCGCCCTTCCACATCGGCAACACCGTCACCGCCGACATCGCGTTCAAGCTGATCGACGACGCCGCCCGCGTGCTCGCTCCCGGAGGCACCCTGCTGTGCGTGTTCAACTCGCACCTGCGCTACCGCAGCGAATTGGCCCGCCGCGTTGGCCCCACCGAACAGCTGGCCCGCGACAGGACCTTCACCGTGACTGCATCAACCCGCGCGCACTAGGCTTTTCCACAGGCCGTATTGCCGGCCGGCACGCCGCGCACCGCCTGGCGCATGCTGGGGCCATGAACAGAACTGTCAGCCAGGCGCTAGCCGGGCTTGCCCAAGCGATCAAGGACGCGCCGGCCCTCGCGGTGGACGACGCCCTGGCCGTCGCCGCGTTCATCCCCGTCCTGCACCAGACCCTGCTCTGCGCCGATCCAGCCACCGGCCCCGAGTCCCACTACCTGCACGATCCGCGCTACGCCTTGGCCCTGTCCACCGCGGCTGAAGCTTCGGCCCACCAGGCCCTTCGCACCCAGATCTACGCAGCCCACCTGGTCGATGACACCGCGGCGCACACCCTGGCCCAGGTTGAACTCGCCGCAGCCCGCCAGGGCACCACCGATTTCTCCGTCCCTGCCCAGCGCACCGGAAAGCGGCCCAGCTTCACCGGCCCTGCGGCACTGCTGGCATCCTGGCTGCGCACCGACCATTTCGAGGCCAAGCGCCGCATCCAGTCCGCCAGCCACGTCTTCGCGCAATACGACTACCAACATCAGCGGCACCAGGCACAGTTCCCTTTGCTGGCGCGGCGCTTCGCCGATCTGCGCCAGCCGCCAGCCGAAGTGCTCAGCGCGGCCCGGCGCCTGGGCGCTCTGGAACCCCAACGCGACGAATACGCCGCACCGGCCACCGCCTCGGCGCTCACCGAAGATGGCGAGCTGCTTGAATCCATCGTCAACCAGCAATTGGACGAGCCCGACCCCGGCACCCGCAGGCAATTGGTCAACAGCTTCCTGAAATCCCAGAAGGAACGCTTGGGCAAGAAGCGGCCCGAAGCCCAGGAAGGCCTGTACCGGCGGGGCGAACGCGGCGGCCTGGTCCACTACGACCTCGCCCTGCGCCCTACGCGCGCAGAACTCTTCGAATCGGGCATTTCGCAAAGCGACAATCCCCGCTCCGGTTCCGGCCAAGCCGCACGGGAGGCTTTTGCCCAGTCTCCGGGACAACGTACAGAGCAGGATGCTGCCCCTGGCACTTCCTACCAGGCCGACGCCGGAGGCCATCCGGACTTCTTGACCGATGAGGAAGCTGCCGCCAGCGAAGATCCTGTTTCCCCACCGCTTTCTCCCGCGGCACGCCGCCTCAACGGCCTGATGAATCTGCTGGAGATCAACACGAAGCGGCTCCAGGAGCTGCTGGATGCCGCGCGCAATGGCGGGACCCCCAAGGGCGCCGATGGGAATGATGCAGGCACCGTGGATGTCCCCACCATCACCCCGCAGGTCGTGGTCATGCTGACCTTGGACGAGTTGGAAGGCCGCGCGAGAACCCATGGCATCACCCAGCACGGTTTCAAGCTCGATGCAACTGACCTGCGCCAGACCCTGTCCAGGGCACGCATCATCCCGATGGTGCTCGGCGGCAGGGGCGAGCTGCTTGATATCGGGCGCAGCCAGCGCAAGCATCCGAACTACATGCGTCTGGGTGTTGCGGTGCGCGATCGCGGCTGCATAGTTCCCGGGTGCACCATGGATCCCGAACGCTGCAACATCCACCACATCTGGTTCTGGTCCGAGGGCGGTGTCACTGCGGTCTACTGGAGCGCGATGCTCTGCGACACGCATCATCATGACGTTCATGCCGGGTTGATCAAGGTCATTGCCGACGATGGCGTACCCAAGGTCATCCTGCCCAGCTTCGTCGATCCCACCCAGACCCCGGTGCGCAACAGCTACCACATGGCCAAGGCCGCCTAGTTCGCGGCAATGCGCCGGCGCCATCCGGCTAGATCAAGAAAGGGCGTCCACCGTGCACGCGGACGGCTTGGGCGTTGATCCCCAATGGACGAAGGTCGATCCGGTCGATCTCGCCCCGCTCATTATTCTCGAAAGTATCAGCCGTAACCGAATCACCGGCAGGGGTCAGAACCGCCAGGCGGCGCTTGGTTCTGGCCAGAGGCTCGCGTGCCGATGCCGGGACGTAGTAGGCGCTGGCCTGCTTCCCTCCACCGTAGAGCCATGAAACGCGCACCGCGACCGGGCGTGAGCCCCAGCCGCTGAGCCCTGCAATGACCAAGCGCTGGCCGGTTGCCTCTAGCAGTTTCCCATTCAGGTTCTCCCCATAGACCCAGGGCTGGGAGGCGATGCCCAGGAACTCTTCGGCCGAGCGCTGGTTGACCGCATGCACCCCGTGCACCGGGCACACCTCTGAGCAGAAAATGAATCGCGGATCCTCAAATTTCTGCTTGGATCCGTTCTTGTCGTCGTTGCGGCACAGGCAGGCCCCGGTTTCTTCCGTTTCGATGAGGATCGCGTTGCCATAGGCCCGCAATGACGTTGGACCAATTCGGTGGTCCGCTGGAACTTCGAGTGCGAAAAGTCCCATCGATTTCAAGCGCATCCAGCGCAGCATGCTCAGCAGCAGGCTGATGCCCAGCAGGACGGCCGCGGCGTACACGTCAAGACGGTAACCTTCATCCAAGTCATGCAGCGAATAAACTTCCGTGCTGACCAGTTCCCAGCCCAGCCGGAGCAGCGGGTAGATCAGTGCTCCTACCGCAAGCTTCCATACCATGGGCGACATTTGCTTGGTGATTCCAAAATCGCTCTCTTGCCCCGGCGCCAAGGCGATGCCTCCTGAGGCTTCACGCTTCCAGGTTCTCAGCAGGCGTCGGAACCGTGCGTCCATGAGACCTACGGACAGTGCGAGCAGCAGGAAATAGCCCAGCGCCAGCATCAGGATCCTTTGCAGGTCCCCGGCAGGAGCCAGCAGGAAATAGATTCCGGCGGCTACGCCCAAGCCCATCCAGGGTGATTGCCGTCCGCCGCCAAAGATCATGGCCAGGACGGTAGCGACCATGGAGAAGGAGAGGATGTCCATGAAGCCCTTGTCCAGGTACGGGGAATGCAGAAGATCCGAACGGACGAAGACCACCAGTGCAACCAGCGGAAGCCAGGTCGCTACGGCAACCCAGAAATTGGGAATAGTGCGCGGTACAGTTTCCCACTCCTCGCGGCTGACCTGGCGCACCGGGATCTGCTGTCCGGCAGTTGCGCCTGCCGCATAGTCTGCCGGCGAATTTCCTGTCGTTGCCATGTGCTACTACCTGCCGTTAGTGAGTCCACCTGATCGGTGCACTTTTAGTCTAACCTCAGCAAGTATTAAGAGCAGTGCTCCTTCGGAGCTATTCCTGCCCGGCGGATGTCAGCAGAAATAATGACGTGCCAGCCATGCCGGCAAGCAAAAAACCAGTTAAACAACGAAGGTCCAACCCTTGCAGGGTTGGACCTTCGTGAATCAGCTAAAGCTAATCACGATCTCTGCACGAGGCAGAAGCCGGAATTAGTTGCCGGTCAGCTTCTCGCGCAGTGCAGCCAGTGCTTCGTCCGAAGCCAGGGTGCCTGCATCGGTGGCTGGTGCCTCCGAGGAGTACGAAGCTGGAGCTGGCTCGGAACCACCGGCAGCAGCAGGCTCTGCTTCTGCGTCGGCAGCGATAGCGGCAACAACCTGCTTCTTGTGTGCTTCCCAACGCTCCTGGGCAGCAGCGTACTGTGCTTCCCATGCAGCGCGCTGGGTGTCGAAGCCCTCGAGCCATTCGTTCGACTCTGGGTCGAAGCCCTCTGGGTACTTGTAGTTGCCGGCCTCGTCGTACTCTGCAGCCATGCCGTAGAGTGCTGGGTCGAACTCGGTGCCCTCTGGGTCAACACCTTCGTTAGCCTGCTTGAGCGACAGCGAGATGCGGCGGCGCTCCAGGTCGATGTCGATGACCTTGACGAACAGTTCGTCGCCAACGGAGACAACCTGCTCAGCCAGTTCAACGTGGCGAACTGCAAGCTCGGAGATGTGAACCAGGCCTTCGATGCCGTCTTCGACGCGTACGAACGCACCGAATGGAACCAGCTTGGTAACCTTGCCCGGTACAACCTGACCCAGTGCGTGGGTGCGGGCGAAGGTCTGCCAAGGATCTTCCTGGGTAGCCTTCAGCGACAGGGAAACGCGCTCGCGGTCCAGATCGACTTCCAGAACCTCTACGGTTACTTCCTGGCCAACCTCGACAACCTCGGATGGGTGGTCGATGTGCTTCCAGGACAGTTCGGAAACGTGTACCAGGCCGTCTACGCCGCCCAGGTCCACGAATGCACCGAAGTTGACGATGGAGGAAACAACGCCCGGACGAACCTGGCCCTTTTCCAGCTTGTTGAGGAAGGTCGAGCGAACCTCGGACTGAGTCTGCTCGAGCCATGCACGGCGGGAAAGCACAACGTTGTTGCGGTTCTTGTCCAGCTCGATGATCTTGGCTTCGATTTCCTGGCCGATGTATGGAGCCAGGTCGCGCACACGGCGCATCTCGACGAGCGATGCTGGCAGGAAGCCACGCAGGCCGATGTCCAGGATGAGGCCACCCTTGACAACCTCGATGACGGTACCGGTAACGACGCCGTCCTCTTCCTTGATCTTTTCGATGTCGCCCCAAGCGCGCTCGTACTGCGCACGCTTCTTGGACAGGATCAGGCGGCCTTCCTTGTCTTCCTTGGTCAGGACCAAGGCTTCGACGCTGTCGCCAACGGTGACAACTTCACCTGGGTCAACGTCGTGCTTGATGGAAAGCTCGCGGGAAGGGATGACACCTTCGGTCTTGTAACCGATGTCGAGCAGAACTTCGTCGTGGTCAACCTTGACGACGGTGCCTTCGACGAGGTCACCATCGTTGAAGTACTTGATGGTGGCGTCGACTGCGGCCAAGAAGTCCTCAGCAGATCCAATGTCGTTGATTGCGACGACTGGTGCGCTGTTGTTCTCGTTCGAGGTGATGGTCATGTAGTAGGGACTCCGATGTGGATAGATTTGATCAGTCGAAACCCCGGAAGTCCCGGAATTTCGAAGGGGGTAGAACATGAATGCGGACATGACGAAGCCATGGCACGCTGTTCAAGTCTACGCGCCTAGCACACCGCGGGTCAAAGCGTAACCCGCTAACATCCTCGCCAGCATTTTGTGAACTTCGTCATATCAACCGGATAATGCGACCCATCCCACTAGAAACCGTGCGGCGTGAAACCCTCGCGAGCCACGCTGAACAACTGAACCCAGTCCCCCGCAGCTCCCCCGCCGACCAGTTCGGCGCGTCCCGAATCCAGCAATTGGTCCAGCTGCACGGTGCCCAGGTACAGTCCAGCCAGCTCCCGCTCCGAAAGCGCCACGCGCGGCAGCCCGGAGTCGGCCTGCCCGTCCTCGATCCGGCTCACCGTGGCGCGGGAATCGGACACCTCGAAGAGGTAGGTTCCGGAGATCAGCTCCAGCCGGTCGCTCACGCTCAATAGCAGCCGGGCATCGCGCTGGTAGCCGCGCGCTTGGAAGGCGGCAACAACATCGAGCACGCGCAGCCACAGCACATCGTCAATGGAACGCACGTGGTAGTCCCGCACGTTCTCCAGCACCTGGCGCAGTGGATCGGCCACCGGGCCTTGGCCATGCACTTCTTCGACCAGATCATGGTTGCCCAGGTACTCGAAGAGCTTGATGCGCGCGGCGTCGCTGGTGGCCACCAACTTCTGCACCACCAGCTTCGCCTTGGGCTCGTCCCAGCCGCCGAACTTGTAGGTGGCGAATCCGCCGAGCTGGCCAGCGTCATCGTAGTAGGCGGCAAAACGCAGGTTCTTCGGCTTTTCCAGGGTCTCCCAGGTGTCCCAGCGGCCCAGGGCAAAGCCATTGTCGAACTCGGTGCTGTCCACGGAGCCGAAGGTCTGCTCGAGCGCGCGCACGGCCAGCGCGGCATAGCCGGGCCCGAAATGCTGCGGATCGGCATCCACCACCCGGCCGGGAACCTGCACGCGCAGCTTCAGCCCGTGGGCGCACTTGAGCGTGAATCGGCTTTGGTAGGTAGCTGGCTCGAAGCCGTACCGCCCGTAGATCGTCGCTTCCGACGCGGTCAAAGCCGCAATAGGGAAACCCGCCTGCTGGGCATAGGCCAGGTCGGCGGTGATTTGCCTGGACAGGATGCCGCGTCGCCGATAGCTCGGCGCGACGGTGACCGCGGAGATCTTATGCGTTGCCACCGGCGCCTCGCCGCCGGCATTGAGCAGCCCGGGGAATGCTCCATAGGTGTGCACCGGGTAGGTTGCATGGCGCGAGTGCGGTTCGGCCTGCTGATCGAACACCAGGGAGAAGCGCATTTTCTGCGCATAAGTCAGGTCCAGGTAGTGCGTCCAATTGGGCTCTTCGGGCAGCTGCTCGTAGAAGCCGATCCCGGTGGCCTGATGGAACAACTTGATCGATTCGTCGAGTTCCGGACTGCGGATCGCAGCCTGGCAGGTCCGGGTTTCCAGCTGCGGCGGGGTCTCTGGTCTCATCGTGCTCCTTGGCGAGGAAATCGGCTGATCACAGTCTATGCGCCTGTCCGGCCGGCGCAAGGGGTGCATTCACCAGGCTTCGGAGAGCGTGGTGAACCGCAGGCCGGAATCCAGCGCCTGCCCCAGCCCGAGCGCCACGCCCTTGGCAGTACCCGAGGCGGGCTGGTTGAAGTGCCCGATGCCGACGTCCCCGGCGGCCAGCTGGCGGACCTGGGCGGCCACGGCCTGCGCGCCAAAGGTCGCCCCGGCGTCCAGGTTGACAGTGAAGTTCATCGGCACCACGCCCAGGTCCCGGCACATTGCCGCGCCGGCTTCGTCCATATGGGCGGTGCCGGAGCGGAAGAATTTCGCGGTGACGCCGAATTGGTCGGCAAGATACCGCTGGTTGCCCATCACTTCGTCGTAGGCCTGGCCGATCGACTCTGTGCCCCCGATGCCGTAGGCTGCCTGCCCGGAAGTGGCCAGCGGGGCGTGGCTGGTTCCGTGGTTGGCGATCTCGAACAGCTCGTCGCTTACCAGCTCGTCCATCAGCCGCGCATTGGCGCGTGCCCAGCGTTGGTTCACGAAGAGGGTCGCGGGCACCTGCTTGGCACGCAAGGCGTCCAGCAGGGCCCCATCCACTCCCGAGCCCCGGGGTCCCCCGCAGGCATCGAAGGTCAACGCCGCGGCGGCATTGCCCTTGGGCAGGCCCAGCTCGATGCCCGGGACTTCCAGCCCGAACTGCCCTGCAGGAACATTCTTGAACTTTGCCACGACCTGGCTCCGGCTCGGATACACCGTCTGGAGGCTGGCGGTAGGCCGGGGCGAAGCAGTGGCGGTGGGCGAAGGACTCGCCGTTGCCGAGGCCGACGCGGACCCGGCTCGTTCCGCCGGTCCGCCGGTACTGCAACCGGAGACCAGCGCGGCGGCCAGCGCCCCCAGCCCCAGGCTTCCGGTTTTCAGCGCCCAACGGCGCGAGTAGTGCTCCAAGTTCGTCTCTTTCCCCAAGCCCATTCGATCCTGCCGAAAGGGGCAGGAACACCCGCGGTGCCCCTGCCCCTTTCGATTGCTGCCCCTAGTGCGCGGCGTCGTGCCAGGTCCGGCCGATGCCCGGCTGGACATCCAGCGGCACCAGCAGATCTGCGGCCTGTCCCATTTCGCGGGTCACCAGCTCCTGCACTGCTTCCAGCTCCCCCTCGGCGATCTCCAGGATGAGTTCGTCATGGACCTGCAGCAGCATCCGGGACTTGTACTGCCCAGCGCGCAGTCCCTCGTCGATGCGCAGCATGGCCACCTTCACCAGGTCGGCGGCCGAACCCTGGATCGGGGCGTTCAACGCGGCACGCTCGGCGATGTCGCGCAGCCGGCGATCCGAGCTGTTCAGCTCCGGCAGGTAGCGGCGGCGTCCGAAAATGGTTTCGGTGTAGCCATCCTTGCGGGCCTGGTCGACGACCGAACGCAGGTAGGTGCGCACGGCACCGAAGCGGTCGAAGTAGTCCTTCATCAGCTTGCGGGCCTCGTCCACGCCGATCTTCAGCTGCTTGGACAGCCCGAAGCTGCTCAGCCCATAGGCCAGGCCGTAGCTCATCGCCTTGACCTTCGAGCGCATCTCCGAGGTGACCTCGTCCGGCTCGACGTTGAACACGCGCGAACCGACATAGCGGTGCAGGTCCTCGCCGTTCTGGTAGGCCTCGATCAGCCCCTCGTCTTCGGAGAGGTGCGCCATGATGCGCATTTCGATCTGCGAGTAGTCCACTGTCAGCAGGCTCTGGTAGCCGGCCCCGACCATGAAGACGTCGCGGATGCGACGGCCCTCTTCCGAACGCACCGGGATGTTCTGCAGGTTCGGGTTCAGGCTGGAGAGGCGCCCGGTCGCGGCCACGGTCTGCGCATAGGTGGTGTGGATCCGGCCATCATCGTGGGTGGCCTTGAGCAGGCCGTCCACGGTCTGGCGCAGCTTGATCGCGTCGCGGTAGGCCATCAGCGCGACCAGGAACGGGTGCCCGGTCTTGACCAGCAGATCCTGCAGCGACTCGGCATCGGTGGTGAAACCGGTCTTGATCTTCTTGGTGCGCGGCAGATCCAGCTCTTCGAACAACACCACCTGCAGCTGCTTCGGGCTGGAGAGGTTGACTTCGTGGCCGATCGCGGCGAACGCGTCGTTGGTGGCCTGGTCCACCTGCTCGGTGAAGTGGGCACGCAGTTCGTTCAGGCGATCCACGTCCACTGCCACGCCGGCGCGTTCCATCTCGAAGAGTACCGGAATCAGCGGCAGCTCCATCTCGGCAGCCAGTTTGTCCGCGTGCTTCTCGGCCAGCTTGGTAGCCAGGTAGGCGGAGAGGTCGTGGATGGCCTGCGCCTGGGCCAACGTTGGCTCGGCAAGATCCGAAGTGAGCCCCAGATCCAGTTCGCCCTTCTTGGCCTGATGCACCGGCACGGCGTACTTCAGGTGGTACTGCACCACGTCCACCAGGTCGTGGCTGCGGCGATCGGGCTGGATCAGGTAGGCGCTGATCAAGGTGTCGTCCTTGACGCCGGCGATCCGCAGCCCGCGCTCGATGAGCAGGTGCATGGCGGCCTTGGCATCGTGGAAGAGCTTCGGCGCGTTCTCATCGGCCAGGAACTGCGCAAGCACGCCTTCGGTGGCTTCATCGAGTTCGGCCAGTTCCAGCCAGAGGGCTTCCGACCCGCGGAAAAGGGCCAGACCCACGGCTTCGCCGTCAACCGCAGCAGGCTGGATTGCGATCGGCGCGCCCTTCCCGGCCCCGATGAATCCGTCCAGTGCGTCGGCATCGGCGCCGAGCACCCGGGAGAATTCGGCAACTTCGGGTGCCGCTTCCTCTTCCTGGGCTGCAAACAGGTCGAACAGGCGCTTGCGCAGGGTGTTGAATTCCAGCGCGTCGAACAGGTTCTCGATCTCTTCGCGGTTCGGGGCTTCGAGTTCCATCTGATCGAGCGTGACCGGGAGTTCCAGGTCGTGCTTGAGCTGGTTCAACCGGCGGTTGCGGGTCACGTTGTCCACGTGCTCGCGCAGCGACTCGCCGACCTTGCCCTTGATGTTCTCCACATTCTCCAGGATGCCAGCCAGGTCCCCGTAGAGGTTGATCCATTTGGCGGCGGTCTTCGGCCCCACGCCTGGCACACCGGGCAAGTTATCCGCGGTTTCGCCGACCAGAGCCGCCAAATCCGAGTAGCGCTCGGGACGCACGAAGTACTTGGCTTCCACCGCTGCGGCATCCATCGGCGGGATATCGCTGATGCCCTTCTTCGGGTACAGCACCAAGGTCTTGTCGGTGATCAGCTGGAAGGCGTCGCGGTCGCCGGACACCACCAGCACGTTGAAACCGGCTTCTTCGCCCTGGGTGGCCAGCGTGGCCAGGATGTCATCGGCCTCGAAGCTCTCCAGGGTGATCGAAGGGATGTTCATCGCCTTCATGACTTCCTGGATCAGATCGATCTGCCCGTAGAACTCTTCGGGCGTCTTATTGCGTCCGCCCTTGTACTCGGTGTACTCCAGCGAGCGGAAAGTCGGGGTGTCCAAGTCGAAGGCCACCGCAACGTGGGTGGGCTTTTGCTGGCGGATCATCGTCAGCAGCATCGATACGAATCCGTGCACGGCATTGGTGTGCTGGCCGGTGCTTGTTGCGAAGTTCTCTGCAGGCAGCGCATAGAACGCGCGGAAGGCCATGGAGTGTCCGTCAATAATCAGCAGTCTCTTGTCCGACGAAGCAGTCGGTTTGGTAGTTTCGCTCACACCTGAAAGCCTAGTTGCCATGAGCGACAATTTCACTTCTCGAACCACGCAATCTTCGGCACATCCGTTTGCCGCGCAGCTGGCCCGCCACGGTATTCCCGAATCCATGTGGCCCTACCTGCTAGACAATGGCGTGGGCGAACTCGTGGAGAAACTGGAAATCATCTTCACCGGGTTCGAACCCCAGCGCGTTGCCGCCACCATGCCGGTGGCGGGCAACACCCAGGTCTACGGCATCCTGCATGGCGGCGCTTCGGCGGCACTTGCCGAAACCCTCGGTTCGATGGCCGCTGCGCTGCACGGTGCCGGCCGGGCCAACCCGGTCGGCGTGGATTTGAACATCACCCACCACAAGGCCGGGCGCACCGGGCTGGTCACCGGGGTATGCACGCCGGTGCATCTGGGCCGCAGCAGCACCTGCCATGAGATCGTGATCAGCAATGAGCAGGGCCAGCGTGTCGCGACCGCTCGCATCACCAATATGCTGCTGCCGGTCGAAAACTGATCCCCGCAGGCGCCGTTCGCGCCAAGCGCGGCGGATCCGGCTTTTCCGGAGCGCTGGCCCTGGCCGGCTGGTCCCCTTGGCCGTTTAGCCGATCGCGTAGCGCGAGAGGAAGATATCCGCGCCGAGCTCGGTGATCCCCAGGGCCGAGAGCTGCGTGCTGATCCCGCGGCCAAAGATATTGGCCCCGTCGCCCAGCACCTCCGGAACGGTGACCAGAAGCAGCTCATCGAGCGCATCGGCTTCGACGAACGCTCCAGCCAGGTCGGCACCGCCAACCACCCACACGTCCCCGGCCCCTGCGCTCTGGGCGATGTCCCGGCTCCAGAAGCCCACCTCGCCGCGGATGAAGGTCAGGTCCGCTCCGGGCAGTGTCGGCAGTTCATGGTGTGTGAAGACCCACACCGGCTTCTCGCCGAACACCCACGGCACGGTTCCCTCGGCAGCATCACGGACGATGTTCTCGTAGGTCTTGCCACCGATCACTACGGCGCCGACGCTCCCGAAGAACTCGTCGAAATGCTTTTTCACTCCCGGCTGCGTGGCATAGGGGATGAACCATTGGACGCTTCCGCTGCGATCGGCGATAAAACCATCGATGGAGGCACCCACGTAGTACTTGAAGCTAGTCATGGCTCCAGTCTAGGGGTGCCTCCATCGAAGGCAATATCAAGTTGTCGAGGGACCCGAAAATCGTGTCGGATCCACCCGCAGCCGCGAGCAGTTCCTAGTGGCTCGAGGAGAAGCCCAGGATCGCTTCGCTCAGCTGCGGCACGATCAGCACCACGCCGAAGAGGACGATCAGGCCGCAAATCGCGAAGCAAGCGTAGGCTCCGGCATTGCTCAGGCTCTGGTTGCGGCCCTCGTCCTTGGCAACTGCCAGCAGGCGGACGCCGAAGGAGTAGGCCGCCACGATCGCCATCGCGGAAAACCAGGTGATGGCGGCGACGATGAGAAAGGCTGTCCAGTCAATCATGAATTATCGGCTTCCTTCTGCGCTGCGGCAGCCTTGGCCAGCTTGGCTTCCGCCTTGGCCTTGGCACGGCGTTCCTTCTTGGTCAGGATGTTCACCGCTGCACCCGAGTTGTCGATGTCGGAAATGTTCGACTCGTGGTCATGCGGCTGCTTGCGCGAGAGGAACCAGATGGTCAGCATGGCGCCGGTGCCGGCGATCGCGACGATCACGATGCCGATGGTGCCCAGGTGGGTGATCGCTGCGGCCACGCCGCCGACGGCCGCGGCTGCTGGCAGGGTGAACAGCCAGCCCAACGCGATGCGTCCCGCGGTGCCCCAGCGGACTTCGCCGCCCTTGCGGCCCATGCCCGAACCGATCACGGAGCCGGAGGCTACCTGGGTGGTGGACAGCGCGAAGCCCAGGTGCGAGGAGGTCAGGATCGCCGAAGCGGTGGACATCTCGGCTGCGAAGCCCTGCGCGGGCTTCACGTCGGTCAGGCCCGAACCCATGGTGGCGATGATGCGCCAGCCGCCGGTGTAGGTACCCAGCGCGATGGCGAAGGCACAGGTGGCAACAACCCAGAACTGCACGCCGGAGTCGGAATCCTGCAGGCCAGAAGCCACCAGGGTCAGGGTGATGATGCCCATGGTCTTCTGCGCATCGTTAGTGCCGTGGGACAGCGCGACCAGCGAGGAAGAGAAGATCTGCCCGTAGCGGAAGCCGCCGCGCTTGGGCGCCGCGCCATTCTCGCGCTTGGTGATCGCGTAGGCCAGCTTGGTGCACAGGTACGCGGAGATGCCGGCGATCACCGGCGCGCACAGGGCCGGAAGCAGCACCTTGGAGAGCAGCACGCTGTAGTTCACCGAGGCGAAGCCTGCACCGACGATCGCGGCGCCTACCAGGCCGCCGAACAATGCGTGGGAGGAGCTCGAAGGCAGTCCCAGCAACCAGGTGAACAGGTTCCAGATCACGGCGCCCATCAGGCCGGCGAAAATCATCGCCGGCCCAATAGCCACGCCCGAGGTCGGGTCTTCGTTGATGATGCCACCTGAAATGGTCTTCGCTACCTCGGTGGAGAGGAATGCGCCAACCAGGTTCAGAATTGCGGCGAGGGCAACTGCCTTCTTAGGGGAAATTGCTCCGGTTGCGATTGGGGTGGCCATCGCATTGGCCGTGTCATGGAAACCATTGGTGAAGTCGAAAAACAACGCCAAGGCAATGACCAGGACGACGATAAGCGTCAAATCCATTGAATACCAGCCTGAGGGGTCGAACGGCAAGGAAAAAGAGAACGGGCCAGAAATAGGATCCTGCGAAAGGCATTGGCGTGCAGGACTTCGTTCTAAGCGCAATTTCCATCTTAGGCGTACGGCGCAGTACGTCAATCCGGAACTTCAACCCCATCCGGGGAAAACTCGGATGAACAACTGGTTACCAGAGGGTTAACTAGCCTCCAAGCGCGGTATCGGCGCATCGCAGGCATAAAAAATGTGCGCCAAACCATAAGTGGCTTGGCGCACAATCCAGTGCTTGGCGGTCCCTACTTGACCTGGTCGACGACCGTCTCGGCAACCTGGCGCATGCTCAGGCGGCGATCCATGGAGGTCTTCTGGATCCAGCGGAACGCTTCCGGCTCGGTCAAGCCCATCTTGGTGATGAGCAGCGACTTGGCGCGATCAACCAGCTTGCGGGTTTCGAACTGCTCGGCCAGGTTGCTGACTTCTTCCTCCAGCGCGCGCAGCTCGTCATTGCGGGAAATCGCGATTTCGATGGCCGGAGTGAGGTCTGCCGGGGTGAACGGCTTGACCACGTAGGCCATGGCACCGGCTTCGCGGGCACGCTCCACCAGTTCCTTCTGGCTGAAGGCGGTCAGCAAGACGACCGGGGCGATGCGTTCCTTGACGATGGCTTCGGCGGCGGTGATGCCATCCATGACCGGCATCTTCACGTCCATGAGCACCAGATCGGGCTTCAATTCGCGCGCCTTCTCCAGGGCGGTCTGGCCGTTGTCGGCTTCGGCGACGACGTCGTACCCTTCGGAACGGAGAATTTCGACGATATCCAAGCGGATCAGGGTTTCATCCTCGGCAACGACCACTCGACGCGGAGTGGATTGCACCTCGGATGGGATGCGGGTGATTTCAGGTAGTTCGCTCATTGGCGCCTTCCTCCATGGTCAGAAATCCTGCCCGCTGAATGGGCAGTATCTAGATGGTTTCAGTTCAGCGAAGCCACGTTGCCTCGGTTTCACATCTAAGCCTACTGGCATGTACTCTTGTTGAGGCGAAGACGCGAGGTTCCTGATTAGGAAATCTGGAAAACCTCTAGTAAAGTAGTCAAAGTGCCAGCCCAAGTGGCGGAATCGGTAGACGCGCCGCACTCAAAATGCGGTATCGAAAGATGTGTGGGTTCGAGTCCCACCTTGGGCACCAGCATGAAGGCCGTTGGATCGGAAATTGTCCGGTTCAACGGCCTTTTTTTGCGCGCGCAACCACAGGGCACGTGCTCGAGTTCACAATCGCGCTTTGCGGGCGCCAAGGCAAAAAATCCGCCCTGCTCCAGAATTCTGGAGCAGGGCGGATTTTCTTGCCTCAGCTAGTGCGCGAAAGAGCGTCTACAGGTTTTTCGGCGTGGAGACGTTTTCCGGTGCCCACGGACCGACCTTCTCGCGAGCAGGCATCGGCTTGCCATTGACCAGCTGGCCGGCATCGGCGAGGTCGCCGACCTTGTGCACGCGCAGCGAGTTGGTGGACCCTGCCTGTCCCGGAGGGGACCCGGCGGCGATGCACACGATATCGTTGAGCTCCGCCAGGCCTTCGGAGAGCAGCGCCTCGTCCACCTGGGCGGTCATCTTGTCAGTGTGGTCGGCGTAGGCCACCAGGCGTGCCTGCACACCCCACATCAGGGTCATGATGTTGTAGGTCTGCTGCAGCGGGGTGAAAGCCAGGACCGGCTTCTTCGGGCGCAGGCGCGAGAGGCGCCGTGCCGAGTCGCCGGACTGGGTGAAGGCGACGATGTACTTCGCGTCGAGCTGATCGGCGATCTCCACCGCGGCACGGGTGATCGCGCCGCCGCGGGTCTTCGGCTGGGAGCCCAAGCGGGGAATGCGATCCAGGCCGTGCTGCTCGGTCGAGGAGATGATGCGCGACATGGTCTCCACAGTTTCCACCGGGTACGCGCCCACGGAGGTCTCCCCCGAGAGCATGACCGCGTCGGCGCCGTCGAGCACCGCATTGGCGCAGTCCGAAGCCTCGGCGCGGGTCGGGGTCGGCGATTCGATCATCGATTCGAGCACCTGGGTGGCGACGATGACCGGCTTGGCCCAGCGGCGTGCCAGCTCCACGGCACGCTTCTGCACGACCGGAACTTCTTCCAGCGGCAGCTCCACGCCCAAGTCCCCGCGGGCGACCATGATGGCGTCGAAGGCATTGATGATTTCTTCCAGCGCGGCCACGGCCTGCGGCTTCTCGATCTTGGCGATCACCGGCACGCGTCGGCCTTCTTCGTCCATGATCTCGTGCACGCGCTCGATGTCCTCGGCGTTGCGCACGAAGGACAGTGCGACCATGTCGATGCCGGCACGCAGTGCCCAGCGCAGGTCGTCCTCGTCCTTTTCGCTCAATGCGGGAACGTTCACCGCGACGCCTGGCAGGTTGATGCCCTTGTTATTGGACACCTCGCCTCCGACGACGACCTCGGAACGCACCGAGGTCTGGTCAACTGCCAGCGCCTTGAGCTTGACCTTGCCGTCGTTGATCAGCAGGAAATCGCCCGGCTGGACATCGGTGGGAAGGCCCTTGAAGGTGGTGGAGCACAGGTTGCGGGTACCTTCGATGTCCTCAATGGTGATGGTGAATTCCTCACCAGCCTCGAGGATGTACTTGGCGTTGTCCTTGAAGCGGCCAAGGCGGATCTTCGGACCCTGCAGGTCGGCGAAGATGCCAACCGCGCGGCCGATCTCCGCGGCCGCATTGCGCACATTCGCCAGGGATTGTGCGTGCATGGAGTGGTCTCCATGGCTCATGTTCAGGCGGGCTACGTCTACGCCCGCCTTCAGTACCGCTACAGTATTTTCATAACTTGCCAGGGCCGGGCCCCAGGTTGCCACAATCTTTGCGCGTCTCATTCCGTCAGCCAAATGCCTTTCATGTTCACATAGGCAAAATGCGGCCCACCCGGCATCCGGGTGCGCCGCATTCAAGCCTATGTCACTCAAATGATGCTGATGGCCCTATCGGTTGGAGCAACCGGTGCAGGAAGGGTAGTCGAACCCATGAGGAACTTATCGACCGCGGCCGCGCAAGCGCGTCCTTCGGCGATAGCCCACACGATCAGCGACTGTCCCCGACCGGCGTCTCCGGCGACGAATACCGATTCGGTGTTCGTCATGTAGTAGCCATCTCGGGCGACGTTGCCCCGGTTGTCGAATTCGATACTGACCTGTTCGTCCAATCCGGAAACTTCCGGACCGGTGAACCCGAGGGCAAGCAGAACCAGATCCGCTTTGATTACGCGTTCGGTTCCAGGCTTCGGGAGGCGCTTGCCAGCAACAAATTCTGTCTCTGCAACTGTAACACCGATCACCTTGTTTTGCTCAGTTCCCTCGCCGGAGATGAAGTTCACGGTCGAAGCCAGGTAGGTCCGCTCGCCGCCTTCCTCATGGGAGGTCTGCACCTCGAAAAGCACCGGCATCATCGGCCACGGCTGGTCTTCGCGGCGCTCGGTGCCCGGCTGCTGGCCGATGGCCAGCGTCGTGACGCTCGCCGCTCCCTGGCGCAGGGCGGTGCCGATGCAGTCCGAGCCGGTGTCTCCGCCGCCCAGCACGATCACGTGCTTGCCCGCCGCATCGATGCGCGGGGCATCGAGCTGGCCGGCGACCACGCGGTTGCTCTCGGTGAGGAACTCCATGGCATGGTGCACGCCCTCGAGCTTGTTGCCCGGCACCGGCAGCTCGCGCGGCACCGTGGCACCGGTGGCCACGATGACCGCGTCGTAGTCTCGGCGCAGCTGCTTCCAGGAGATGTCCTTGCCGATCTCGATGCCGGTGCGGAAGATCGTTCCTTCGGCTTCCATCTGGGCCAGGCGCAGGTCGATGACCTGCTTCTCCAGCTTGAAGTCCGGGATGCCGAAGCGCAGCAGGCCGCCGATGGCTTCGTCGCGCTCGTAGACGGCCACGGTGTGCCCGGCACGGGTCAGCTGCTGGGCGGCGGCCAATCCGGCCGGCCCCGAACCGACGATCGCCACGCGGTGCTCGGTGTGGCGGGCAGGCGGCTGCGGCACGAAGTCGCCGGCGTCCATCAGGTGGCCAGCGAGTTCGGCTTCGACCTGCTTGATGGTCACCGCGGGCTGGTTGATGCCCAGCACGCAGGAGGACTCGCACGGGGCCGGGCACAGCTTGCCGGTGAGCTCCGGGAAATTGTTGGTGCTCAGCAGCCGGGCGGCCGCATCATCCATCCGGCCCCTGTAGGCCAGGTCGTTGAACTCCGGGATCAGGTTGCCCAGCGGGCATCCCGAATGGCAGAACGGGACGCCGCAGTCCATGCAACGGCCGGCCTGCTCCTCCAGGATGCCGGACTTCTGGCGCTCGACGACCTCCTTGTAGTCCATCAGGCGCACCGGCACCGGGCGCTTGGGCTGGGTGACGCGTTCGGTCACCTTCAGGAATCCACGTGGATCAGCCACGGGTCACCTCCAAAATCTTGTTCCATACCTGCGGCGAATCCGGGTTCTGCCCGTTGGCTACTGCGTCGCTGCGCAGCTGCTGCACGGCGGCGAAGTCGCGCGGGGTGATGCTGGTCAGCCGGCTGCGGGTTCGTTCCCAGTCCAGCAGCAGGCGGGAGGCCAGCGGGGATGCGGTCAATGCGATGTGCTCGGTGAGCAGCTCGTGGATGCGTTCGGCTTCGGCATCGGTAATCGGCGCTACCAGCAGGTCCGACTGCCCGGCAGCCAGCGGGTTCAGCTTGGCTGCATCGAAGTCCAGCACCCAGGCCACGCCGCCGGAGAACCCGGCGCCGAAGTTGCGGCCGGTGGCTCCCAGGATCAGCACCTGCCCCCCGGTCATGTACTCGCATCCGTGCTCGCCGATGCCTTCGGTGACAATCGTGGCCCCGGAGTTGCGCACCGCGAAGCGTTCGCCGACCATGCCGTTGATGAACAGCTCCCCGCTGGTGGCGCCGTAGCCGACCACGTTGCCGGCGATGACCTGCTCCTCGGGTTTGGACAGGGTGGTGTGCGGCGGGTGGATCGCGATCCGGCCGCCGGACAATCCCTTGCCGACGTAGTCATTCGCGTCGCCCGAGAGCTTGAGAGTAATGCCCTCGGGAAGGAAAGCGCCCAGCGACTGGCCGGCGCGGCCCGAGAGGTTCACCTTGATGGTGTCCCGCTCCAGGGTCTGCAGCCCGAAGGTCTTGGTCACATGGTGGCCCAGCAGCGTGCCGGTGGAGCGGTCGGTATTCACGATCGCCGCGTCGATGCTGACCGGCAGGCGGTCAGCCAGCGCCGGTCCGGCCTCGGCGAGCAGCTGCTGGTCCAGGTGCGTGTCCAGCCCGTGGTCCTGGCCGATGCGGCGGCGGCGCGCCGCCAGCTCGGTATCCGGCACGTGGGTGATCGCATCCAGCGCCAGCCCGGAGACCTTGTCGTGCGCGGCGAACTGGGCGGGATCGGCCTGGAGCAGTTCGACCTTGCCGATCACCTCGTCCAGGGTGCGCGCCCCCAGCGAGGCGAGCAGCTCTCGCACCTCCTGGGCGATGAACTCGAAGAAGTTCACCACGAACTCGGCCTTGCCGGTGAAGCGTTCGCGCAGCGCAGGATTCTGCGTGGCCACACCCACCGGGCAGGTGTCCAGGTGGCACACGCGCATCATGATGCAGCCCGAGACCACCAGCGGCGCGGTGGCGAAGCCGAATTCCTCGGCACCCAGCAGGGCGCCGATCAGCACGTCGCGCCCGGTTTTCAGCTGGCCGTCGACCTGCACGGTGACGCGGTCGCGCAACCCGTTGAGGATCAGCGTCTGCTGCGCTTCGGCCAAGCCGATTTCCCACGGGGTGCCGGCATGCTTCAGCGAATTCATCGGCGAGGCGCCGGTGCCGCCATCGTGCCCGGAAATCAGCACGACGTCGGCCTTGGCCTTGGCCACGCCGGCCGCGACGGTGCCGATGCCGGACTCGGAGACCAGCTTCACGTGCACGCGGGCGGAAGGGTTGGCGCACTTCGCGTCGTGGATCAGCTGGGCCAGGTCCTCGATCGAGTAGATGTCGTGGTGCGGCGGCGGGGAGATCAGCCCGACACCCGGGGTGGAGTGGCGAGTCTTGGCGATCCAGGGGTAGAGCTTGGCGCTCATCAGCTGGCCGCCTTCGCCGGGCTTGGCGCCCTGGGCCATCTTGATCTGGATGTCATCGGCGTTGGCCAGGTACAAGCTGGTCACCCCGAAGCGGCCCGAGGCGATCTGCTTGACCGCGCTGCGGCGCACCGGATCGAGCAGCCGCTCCGGATCCTCGCCGCCTTCGCCGGTGTTGGACTTCGCGCCCAGCTGGTTCATCGCGATGGCCAGGGTTTCGTGGGCCTCGGCCGAAATCGAGCCGTAGCTCATCGCGCCGGTGGCGAAGCGCTTCACGATGGAGCTGACCGGCTCCACCTCGTCGATGGCGATCGGGGTGATCCCCTCGGTCTTGAACTTCAGCAGCCCGCGCAGGGTCTTGAGCTGTGCGGCCTGGTCGTCGACGGCCTTGGTGTACTCCTTGAACACGTCGTAGCGGCGGGTGCGGGTGGAGTGCTGCAGGCGGAAGACGGTTTCCGGGTTGAACAGGTGCGGCGGGCCTTCGCGGCGCCACTGGTACTCTCCCCCGGTTTCCAGTTCCAGCGGCTGGGCGCCGCCGTCGATCTCCGGGTAGGCGCGGGCATGGCGGGCGGCGGCCTCGGCGGCCACCACATCCAGCTCGATGCCCGAGAGCTTGGTGGCGGTGCCGGTGAAGTACTGGTCGACCACGCGCTGGGACAGGCCCACGGCCTCGAAGGTCTGCGCGCCGCAGTAGCTGGAGACCGTGGAGATGCCCATCTTGGACATGATCTTCAGCACTCCCTTGCCCAGCGCCTTGATCAGGTTGCTGCTGGCCTGGTGCCCGTCAACTCCGGGCAGCTCGCCGTTCTCGGCCATCTGCTCGACCGATTCCAGGGCGAGGTAGGGGTTGATGGCGCTGGCGCCGTAGCCGATGAGCAGGGCGATGTGGTGCACTTCGCGGGCGTCGCCGGACTCGATGATCAGCGAAACGCGGGTGCGGTTGGAGCTCTTGAGCAGGTGGTGGTGCACCGCGGAGGTCAGCAGCAGCGACGGGATCGGCGCCCAGGCCGCGGAGGAATCGCGGTCCGAGAGCACGATGTAGCGCACCCCGCGGTTCACCGCGGCGGAAACCTTCTCGCAGATTTCCTGCAGGCGGGCGCGCAGCTCGGATTCGCCGCCGGCCGGGCGGTACAGGCCGCGCACCTTCAGCGAGTACTTGGACCCGGATTCGTCGCGCAGGTGCACGATCTTGGCCAGCTGGTCGTTGGTCAGCACCGGGTAGTCCAGCGCGATCTGGGTTTGCGGGACACGGTCCAGGGACAGCAGGTTGCCGTCGGGGCCGATCGCGGTGCCCATCGAGGTGACCAGCTCTTCGCGGATTGCATCCAGCGGCGGGTTGGTGACCTGGGCGAAGGACTGGGTGAAGTAGTCGAACAGCAGGCGCGCCCGGTCAGCCAGGGCGGCAATCGGGGTGTCGGTGCCCATGGCGGCCAGCGGTTCGGCACCGGTGGCGGCCATGGGAGCGAGCAGCACGCGCAGCTCCTCGGTGGTGTAGCCGAAGGTCAGCTGGCGCAGGGCCACGGAGGCGGAGTTGTGGCGCACGTGCTCCAGGTCCGGGAAGTCGGCCAGCGTCTTCAGGTTCTGCGAAACCCATTCGCGCCATGGCTTGGCGGCGGCCACTTCGGCCTTGATCTCGGCGTCCTCGACAATACGCTGGGCGTCCAGGTCCACGGCGAACATCTTGCCCGGGGCGACACGGCCCTTCTTCACGATGTGCTCTTCGTCGACGTCGATCACGCCGACCTCGCTGGCCAGGACCACCAGGCCGTCGTCGGTGACCCACCAGCGGGCTGGGCGCAGGCCATTGCGGTCCAGCACCGCGCCGGCCATCGCGCCATCGGTGAAGCAGACGGCGGCGGGGCCATCCCACGGCTCGATGAGCATGGACTGGTACCGGTAGAAGGCGCGCAGGTCCGCGTCCATCTGATCGTCGTTTTCCCACGGCTGCGGGATCATCATCATGATGGTCTCGGTCACGTTGCGGCCCGAGAGCATGAGCATTTCGGCGACCTCGTCGAAGGAGGCCGAGTCCGAGGCGCCGGCGGTGCAGATCGGGAACAGTTCCTCGGGCACCTCGCCGAGCAGCTCGGATTCCAGGGTCGACTGGCGGGCGCGCATCCAGTTGCGGTTGCCCTTGACGGTGTTGATCTCGCCGTTGTGCGCGATGGTGCGGAAAGGCTGGGCCAGCGGCCACGACGGGAAGGTGTTGGTGGAGAAGCGCGAGTGCACGATCGCGCAGCGGCTGGTGAAGCGGGCGTCGGACAGGTCCGGGTAGAACGGCTCGAGCTGCGCGGTGGAGACCATGCCCTTGTAGACGATGGACTGCGAGGAGAACGAGGCGAAGTACACGCCCATCTTGTTGTGCGCGCGGCGGCGGATGCGCCAGGCGGCGGCGTCCAGCTCGCGGCGGGTGGCGGCCGGGGCGCCAGCGTGGGCGCCGATGAAGATCTGGGCGATGTACGGCATCACCTTGCGGGCCGAGGCGCCGAGCACGTCGGAATCAACCGGTACCTCGCGCCAGCCGAGCACCGCCAGGTTCTCCTCGGCGGCCATGGTTTCCAGTTCTTCCTGGGCGAAGGCACGTTCGCCGGCGTCGGCCGGGAGGAAGCCCATGCCCACGGCGTAGGAGCCGGCGGCGGGAAGATCGAATGCGGTGACGCTGCGCAGGAAGGCGTCGGGCAGATGCAGCAGGATGCCGGCGCCGTCGCCGGTGCCTTCATCGGCCCCGATGGCGCCGCGGTGCTCAAGCCGGCGCAGGGCGGTCAGCGCGTGGGCGACGATCTCGTGGCTGGCATCGTTCTTCAGGGACGCGATCATCGCCAGGCCGCAGGCATCCTTTTCGGCCGCTGGGTCATACAGACCCTGCGCGCCAGGCAGTGCGGAAAAACGGGTGTAGGGCGAGGGGACCTCCTCGCCAAAACCTGGCGAGGCGTTCATCTGGACTCCGGTCATGCTCATGAGCGTGCCTTTCTGTGGTTCATGCAGGATAGGCGCGCGGCAGCCCCCGGTAAAGGGCTTATTCTTGGCAAGGGCTTCCGGCCGCCTGGATGTTTCATCTAGCTGAAACTTTTCGACAGTGCTAAGCGGGGTCTGCTTGCGCATCGAGGTTTCGGGGACGAACATTTCCCACCTCGTTGTGGTGCTGCACCAGCTGGCCTTTCCAGGGGTCGATCGACCAGCGTGGCGCGTGGATCACACGTTACGCAGGTTTTGTTTCTCGCATGCGCGTGCTTGTGTTTCAGGAATGTTAAAAACTTCTGCCGCTACCGGCGCGGAAAAAGCAGTTTTTTGCGGGCGGGGATCGCGAAAACCGGTTTTGCCAGCCGGTTTTGATAGCCGCCCAATGTTTCGGGCATGTTGCGCCCGAGGGACGGAAAACTGCCCAGATTTTCCGGACATTTCGCCATATTGGGGCCAGAGCGCGTCATGAAAGCGGATCCGGGCAGCTGCTGGCGCGGCTTAAACCACCGGTGGCCGGCAAGCGTGGATGCTTGCCGGCCACCGGAATGGTGCTATGGAATTATTGCTGCCGCTCTGTGGCGTCGTTGCCCGGATCGGGGCTGGTGCCCGGATCGGAGCTGGACTCCGCCGGTGAGTGCGCGGCGGGCTTGGCGCGATCTGCTTCGACCGGCTGCGCCGGGGCCCTGCCTGGCAGGTAGAACGGATCGACCTGCTGCTTGCGCAGCTTGCCCAGGACCACGATCAGCGCGAGGATGCCGGCGATGGCGATGCCGATCGCCAGCCACTGGTGCACGCGCAGGGCCAGCGGCCCGATGGCGATGATTTCGGCCGGGTCCAGGCGCAGCGATTCGGTGAAGGTGCGGCCGATGCCGTACCAGATCATGTAGCAGCAGAACAGTGCGCCGCGGCGCAGCTTGAACTTCCGGTCCAGCGCGATCAGCACGAAGGCGCCCAGCACATTCCACAGCGACTCGTACAGGAAGGTCGGGTGGAAGAGCGTGTCCGCGGGCAGCCCGGCCGGGAAGTTGTAGCTGTCCGCATCGATCTCCAGGCCCCACGGCAAGTCGGTCGGCGCGCCGAACAGCTCCTGGTTGAACCAGTTGCCCCAGCGCCCGGCCGCCTGCGCCAGCAGCAGGCCGGGCACGGCCGCGTCGACGAAGGCCGAGAGCCGGATGCCGGCTTTCCGGCAACCGATCCACGCTCCGAGTGCACCGAGCGACACCGCGCCCATGATGCCCAGCCCGCCAAGCCAGATCTGCGGGATCTCGGCCAGGTGGGCGGTTTGCCCGCCGAGTCCGAAGTAGTACATCGGGTCGGTGATCAGCACATGGTAGAGGCGTCCGCCGATGATGCCGAAGGGGATCGTCCAGATGGCGATGTCCCAGAGCATGTCGGAGTTGCCGCCGCGGGCACCGAGGCGCTTGTTGGTCAGCCACAGCGCGATCAGGATGCCCGCGAGGATGCACAGCGCGTAGGCGTGGATGGTCAGCGGGCCGATCGAGATCCTGGCGAATTCCGGCGGCGGCGAAGGGATGGAGGCGGGCAAGGCAAGCGCCAGCTGCGCGGCAAAAGCCATCAGGCCCGTCCGCTCAGTTCGGCGGCCAGGGCGCCCACGGCCGGCACTCCCCCGTCACGCAGGGCGGCGACCAGCGCGGTGCCGACGATCACGCCGTCGGCGTAGGCGCCGATTTCTTCCACGTGCTCGCGGCGCGAGACGCCCAGGCCCACGCAGGCATTCTCGGCGCCGGCGTTGTGGGCGGCGGCGACCACTGCCTGCGCGGCGGAGGAAACCTCGGTACGGGCGCCGGTGACGCCCATCAGCGACACGCAGTAGACGAAGCCGGAGGACGCATCCACGGTGCGCTGCACCCTCGCTTCGGTGGACGAAGGGGCAATGAGGAACACGCGCTCCAGGCCGTGCTTCTCGCTGGCCTGGATCCATTCGGCGGCCTCGTCGGGCACCAGATCCGGGGTGATCAGGCCGGCGCCGCCGGCTTCGGCGAAGCGCCGGGAGAACTCGTCCACGCCCAGGCGCAGCACCGGGTTCCAGTAGGTCATGACCATTACGGCCACGTCGGTGCGTTCGGTGATTCCGCGCACGATGTCGAAGATCTGCGGGACCTTGAAGCCGTTGGCCAGCGCCTGCACGGTCGCTTCCTGGATCACCGAACCGTCCATCACCGGGTCGGAGTACGGGATGCCGATCTCGATGACATCCACGCCGTTCTCGGCCAGCGCCACGGCGGCCTCGATGCTGGTGGCGACGTCGGGGAAGCCGGCAGGCAGGTAGCCGATGAGGGCCGGGCGGCCCTCGGCGCGGGCTGCGGCGATCTTCTGGGCGCTGGTCACGCGGGTCATCTACTTCTCCTCGGATTTCTGCGAGCCGGAGTTCTGCGCAGTGGCCGCGTTGATTTCGGCCTCGGCGTCTTTTTCGTCGATCATGTTGAACCAGGCGGCAGCGGTGCCCACGTCCTTGTCCCCGCGGCCCGAGAGGTTCGCGATGATGATGGTCTCTTCGGGGACCGCGCCTTCGGCGATCTTGCGCGCCGCCAGGCGGATGGTGCCGGCCAGGGCGTGCGCGGACTCGATCGCCGGCAGGATGCCCTCGGTGCGGCACAGCGCCTTGAACGCGTCCATCGCCTCGGTGTCGGTGACCGGCTCGTACTTCACGCGGCCGATGTCGGCCAGGTAGGCGTGCTCCGGGCCGACGCCCGGGTAGTCCAGGCCCGCGGAGATGGAGTGCGATTCGACGGTCTGCCCGTCCTCGTCCTGCATCAGGTAGGACTTCGCGCCATGCAGCACGCCCGGGCGGCCCAGGGTGATGGTCGCGGCGTGGCGGTCGGTGTCCACGCCGTCGCCGCCGGCCTCGTAGCCGTAGATCTCCACCTCGGGATCGTCGAGGAAGCCGTGGAAGATGCCGATCGCGTTCGATCCGCCGCCGATGCAGGCGGTGACCGCGTCGGGCAGGCGGCCGGCCTGGGCCAGGATCTGCTCGCGGGCCTCGTCGCCGATGACCTCGTGGAAGTAGCGGACCATGGCCGGGAACGGGGCGCCGCCGGCGGCGGTGCCCAGCAGGTAGTGGGTGTTATCCACGTTGGCCACCCAGTCGCGCAGCGCCTCGTTGATCGCGTCCTTCAGCGTCTGGGAGCCGACGGTGACCGGGATGACGGTAGCGCCGAGCAGGCGCATGCGCGCGACATTCAGCGCCTGCCGGCGGGTGTCTTCCGCGCCCATGTAGACCACGCATTCCAGGCCCATCAGGGCCGCGGCGGTGGCCGAGGCGACGCCGTGCTGGCCGGCACCGGTCTCGGCGATGATGCGGGTCTTGCCCATGCGCTTGGCCAGCAGCGCCTGGCCGAGCACGTTGTTGATCTTGTGGCTGCCGGTGTGGTTCAAGTCCTCGCGCTTGAGGAAGATCCGCACCCCGCCGCAGTACTGCTCGGAAAAGCGCTTGGCTTCGGTGAGCAGGGAGGGGCGCCCCGAGTAGTTCTTGTTCAGGTCCTTGACCTGGGCGATGAACTCGGGGTCGTTCTTGGCCGCTTCGAAGGTCTCGTTCAGCTCGTCCATGGCGGCCATGAGGGACTCGGGCATCCATCGCCCGCCGTAGGCACCAAAGTACGGGCCGCTTGCGTGCCTTAGCGACTGTGCATCGATCGACTGGCGGTGCTCGGAGTTTTCCGGAGTGCTCATCGATTCCCTCTTTCCTCGTACGGAGCTTGATTCGTGGTAAGTCTCGTGCCCCGCCGGAAACTCCTGCGGGGCACGAAAAGCAGTTCTGGGTCCTTCGCCGCCGTGCGCGGCTAGCGCTGCGGCTTGGCGCCGGTACCGGCTTTGATGAACGCGGCGACCGAAGCGCGCGGATCGGCATGCTTCACCAGCGCTTCGCCGACCAAGACCGCGTCGGCGCCGGCCGCACCGTATTGGACGACCTGTTCGGTGGATTCCACACCGGACTCGGCGACGATCACCGCCTGGGCCGGCAGCAGCGGAGCGAGCTTGCCGAAGGTGGCTGGATCGACGTCCAGCGTCTTCAGGTTGCGCACGTTCACACCGATGATCTTCGCTCCGGCCTTGCTGGCGCGGGCGATTTCCTCCTCGGTGTGGGTCTCCACCAGGGCGTTCATTCCCAGCTGGTGAGTCAATTCTAGGAAAGATGCCAGCAATTCATCATTCAGCGCCGCAACAATGAGCAACACGAGGTCAGCGCCGTGGGCGCGGGCTTCGTAGATCTGGTACTCGTCGACCGTGAAATCCTTGCGCAGCACCGGAATCTGCACGGCAGCGCGTACCGCATCGAGATCCTGCAGCGAACCGCCGAAACGGCGGGCTTCGGTGAGCACGGAAATCACCGAGGCGCCACCGGCCTCGTATTCAGCGGCCAGTACGGCAGGCTCCGGGATATCTGCCAGCGCGCCCTTGGACGGGGACTTGCGCTTGACCTCGGAGATGACACGCAGCGTGGTGTCGCGGGCGGCCTGGTCGGCGTGGCCACCGAGCGCGGCGAAAGCATCGCGCGCAGGGGCTGCCGCTGCCGCTGCCTGCTTGATCGCTTCCAGGCTGGTGATTGCGCGACGGGCGCCCAGGTCTTCCCGGACGCCCGCGATGATCTCATCAAGAACAGTCAATTTAGTGCGATGCTCCGCTGCGAGCGCCGCCCACGCCGAAACCGGCTGCCTTCAGGATCCAGCCCAGGAGCAGGCCAACCACCATGATGCCGCAACCGACCCAGACGATGGACCAGGCGAAGTAGGCGAAGGCGATGCCGGCCACGATTGAACCGGCAATCATGGTCAGTACGCAGGCCCACGCTGCGATGGAGTTACCGTGGCCAATCTCTTCGGTGTATACCGGATCGAGCTCGGTGTTCTGCGACATGTTCGATGTCTCCTCATGTTGTGATGCTGCGTCCCGGCAGGGCGTTGCTGCCCGGGACGTTGGTCTTCAGGTTCCATTCTGCCACCTGCGCGCGGGAACCTCCTATTCCGGAAGCCTTCGTTTCGCGCCGGTGGTGCGAATCACGATCCGCCCGGGTTATTTCCGGCCAGCAGTCGGGTCTTCGCCGTCCGAGAGCTGCTCCCAGCTGGCGATGTTGCGCGAGGACTGGTCCTTGGGCTCCGCGCTGGACCTTGCCGCCTGCCGATCGTACTTGCTGGCCTTGGCGGGCCAGCGGCCAGCGAAGACGAACACCAGCACGGCCTGGAGCGCCATCAGCACTCCGGCGAACACCGCGACCGCTGGCCACGCGCTGAGCGTGTACTCGCCGACGTTCTGGGCCAGTCCGGTAGCTTCGGCCACGGTGGTGGAGGCGACGGCCTGCGGATCGCGCAGCGCCCCGAGGCCGGCGGCAACCACGGTGGCACCGGCGAGCAGGCAGATCGCCGCAATGATGTAGCGGGCGATCTTCCCGGCGATCAGCAGCGCCAGCGAACCGGCCAGCACCACCACGGAGACCGCGGTGACCGAGGCGGCCGCGGTGGCGCCGTCGATGGCGATCTGCGGGATCTGCACGGAGCTGGAGGCCACATCGACGGTGATCCATGTGCGGGTGGCCGACCAGAGGCCGATCAGTGCGCCGGCCATGCCGAAGAGGGCGAGGGTGCGGGCGCTGGTCAATTTCTTCACTTCGTTTCACCTGATTCGGTGTTGATGTTGTGGGCCGCACGCATCGACTGCGCAGCCCAGACGGCGCGCAGCGGGGCGGCTGCCTTGTTCACGGTTTCCAGGGCTTCGTCGGCGAACTTCGAGTCGTTGACGATGCCGCCGCCGGCTTGCACATAGGCGCGTTCCCCCTTGAGCAGGGCGGAGCGGATGGCGATGGCCATGTCCATGTCGCCGGCGAAGTCCAGGTAGCCGACCACGCCGCCGTAGATGCCGCGGCGGTACGGTTCGTACTCGTCCAGCAGCTGCAGGGCGCGGGGCTTCGGTGCGCCGGAGAGCGTGCCGGCCGGGAATGTCGCGGCCAGCACGTCGTAGGCGTCCACGTCGTCGCGGGTCTTGCCCACCACATTGGAGACCAGGTGCATGATGTGGCTGAAGCGCTCGACCTCCATGAACTGGGTGACTTCCACGGTGCCGGCCTTGCAGACCCGCGAGAGGTCGTTGCGCGAAAGGTCAACCAGCATCAGGTGCTCGGCGCGCTCCTTCTCGTCGTTGAGCAGCGACTTCTCGTGCAGCTGGTCGTCCTCGTAGTTCGCCCCGCGCGGGCGGGAACCGGCGATCGGGTGGGTGACCACGTGCGAATCGTTGACGGTGACCAGCGCTTCGGGCGAGGATCCGACGATCTCGAACCGTTCGCCGTCCTCGTTGACGAAGTTGAACAGGTACATGTACGGGCTCGGGTTAGTCGCGCGCAGCACGCGGTAGACATCCAGCGCGTCGGCCTGCGTTTCCAGCTCGAAGCGGCGCGAGACGACGATCTGGAAGACCTCTCCGTCCACGATCGCGGTCTTGGACTTGGCCAGCGCCTTGAGGTACTCGTTCTCATCCCAGGAGTGGGTGACAGCTTCCATCAGGGTTTCGCGCGGCACATCGGTACCGGTGAGCACCGCCGCGGCCGAATCCACCGGCACCGCGAGCTGGTCGAGCATCGCCTGCAGGCGGGTGACGGCACCGTCGTAGGCGCCGTCGACGTTCTCGTCGCTGCCATCGAAATTGATCGCGTTGGCGATCAGCGTGACGGTGCCTTCGGCCGCATCATGGGCAGCCATGTCTGCTACCAGGTTCATGCTCAGCTCAGGCAGGTTCAGATCATCGGCCGGCGGGTTGGGCAGCTTCTCCCAGTGGCGCACGCATTCCCAGCCGATGAAGCCGACCATGCCGCCGGTCAAGGGAGGCATGCCGGGAACGGGTTCGGTCTTCAGCGCGCGCACGGTCTCGCGCAAGACCTCCACGCCCGCACCGCCGGTAGGCAGGCCAGCTGGCGCATGGCCCTGCCAGTAGGCTTCTGAACCACGGGTGCTCAGCGTTGCCGGGGAGTTCACTCCAATGAAGGAATAGCGGCTCCAGACACCGCCCGGGGCAGCCGATTCCATCAGGAAAGTGCCCGGGCGGCCCTGCGCCAGGGTGCGGTAGAGGCCGATGGGCGTGAGCGAGTCAGCCAGCACGGTGATGGTCACGGGGATGACACGACGGTTCGCGGCCATGGCGCGGAAGGACTCGCGGGACGGGGAAATCTTGCCAAGGGTTTTCATCAGTGTTCTTCTTCTACGTATTCTTCGAGCGCGTGCTGCGATGCGCAGCTGGGCGCGGCATTCCCGGCGCTAGCCAACCGCGTGTGCCGGTGCTTCGAAAATCCTACTCGGGGCGGTGGCCCACGACGGCCGGCAATTCCCGATCGGTGAAGCAGGATTCGGTGCCGGTGTGGCAGGCGGCGCCTACCTGGTCGACCTGCACCAGCAGCGCGTCCCCATCGCAATCCAGGGCAACGGACTTCACGAACTGGAAGTGGCCGGAGGTGTCGCCCTTGCGCCAGTACTCCTGGCGGGAACGGGAGTAGAAGGTGACCCGGCCAGTGGTCAACGTGCGGTGCAACGCTTCATCGTCCATCCAGCCGAGCATCAGCACTTTCCCGGAGTCGTACTGCTGCGCGATGGCAGCAAACAGGCCATTGGCATCTCGCTTGAGACGCCTGGCAATAGCCGGGTCGAGGCTATGGGATTCAGGGCTCGGATTCGAGCCGTCGTTAGAAGTAGACATCACCATTAGCATACTGGTTTTCCGCGGAATCCAGAGACCTGTGACGTACCGCTCGTCGACGCGCCACGCCGTCTTGGCGACACCACTTTCACCTTGCACAATTAGTCACTTGGAGCGTGCTAGTTTCAGAAGTGATGCACTTAGTTCAGGCTTCCAGACTTGCGTTGGCCGAGACCCTGCTTGCGGCAGGACCTACCGCCGACACCCTTTGCGACGGTTGGCAGACCCGCCATCTCGCCGCTCACCTTGTGCTGCGCGAAAGCTCACTGCTTTCTGCCGGCATGTTCTTCAAACCGCTGTCCAAGAAGCTCGAGGCGAAGCAGAACCAAATGGTGATCGCGGCGCAGACTCCCGAAGGCTATGCCGGGTTGGTCCGCAGCTTCCGATCGGGTCCGCCCGCTTTCTCGCCGTTCGCCATCGACAAGGTCAACCAGTCGGCGAACCTCTCCGAGTTCTTCATCCACACCGAAGATGTGCGGCGTGCCCGCGGCCAGTGGGCTCCGCGGGTCCTGGACACCGAGTACACCGAACTGCTCTGGCAGTCGCTGACCCGCATGTCTCGCCTGCTGTTCCGCCATGCGCCAATTGGCATTATCCTGACGCGTCCCGATGGCCAGCGTCATGTCGCCAAGAAGGCTCCGAACGCTGTTTCGATTACCGGCCCGGTCACCGAGCTGATGATGTACTCGTTCGGCCGCATCGACCAGAGCCTGGTCTTGTTCGAAGGCGGGGAAACCGCATTGAAAATCGTCAAGGGCTTCAAGCCAGGGCTATAAAGCTCCCTTGGTTATCCACATTCGTGGGTGTGCCGTCCAGGTTCGCGTCGCACCGGCCTAGGATTTCGAGCAATCGATATCCAACAGGTCTGGAGCTTGGCCATGAACACGCGCAGAGTCCTTGAGCATTACCCCAGTGTCGCTATCGCCATCGTGCCCGCGTTCGTCTTGGTTGCCCTGGTATCAGCACTCTTCGTTTCAGTCGCTCCCGCCGATCCGGCGTCCTCGGCTTCATTGCCGACTGCTTCAAGTACCACGCAGGCACCTCCATCAAGCGAACTGGAGCTTCCGGAGTCGGCAGATATCACGTATGAAAAATCGGATTACGGAGTCCAGGACGCCGCAACGTACTTCTTCGACTTGCTCAATTATGAAATCATCTACCAGGACTCCGCCGATTTCACCCCGATAGTTACCGGAACATGCAAAGCGGAACAGTGCTGGAAGACCTTCCGCGAGCAAGAAGACCTCCGAACAGGTCCGGAATACATGCAAACCGGCGGCTACTACTTCCTGCACACGGACTATATCGTCCGGTTTGACGGTAATTCTGCTTATCTGATGGGCGAGCTGACCTTGTCTGAACGTTCGCTCCTTCGTCCCGATCAGGAAACCATCATTGTCGAAGAACAAAATCTGGGTGAAATCACCATGGGACTTGAATACACCGACACCGGATGGAAAGTTTCTGCCATAGCGCTTGAGAGTCCCCCGAGTAAAACACCGCTCAGCTAATTGAACGTGCCTGATTTCAGGCTAGGCGAATCCATGAGTCCTGAAATCAAACGTCGCCAGCCGCATCGTTTCACTCCAGACCGTCATCAAACGTGGTTACAGGTAATTGGGATTCGGGATTTAGCTGCCCTGAGTTTTCCACAGATTCCTCGAAAACTCTCCACTTTCTTGAAACACGGGCATAGGATGGCGCACAACCTGGCATTCCCAATGATCATGGAGAGTTCGAATGGACACTCGGAAAATTGCAGTTGTCGCGTCCGTTGCAGCTGTTGCACTCGCACTATCAGGTTGCAACGCAGGGAACGCTGAAGGGCCAACTGCATCACCGACTGAAGCCTCTAAGTCTTCTTCGGCGCCAGGTTCAACGTCGGCTCCGCCGTCGCCGAGCAATACGGAAAAATATGAACCAGCCACGGCAAAAGGTCCAGCGCAAAACGTCCCTGTTCCGAAAATGCCAGAGGCAGCCAAAGTGAAATCGAAGGAAGGCGCAGCCGAGTTCACCAGATATTACTTCGATCTCATCAATTACACTGCCGAAACAACGAAGACTGGGCCGATCAAGAACGTGACTTCTCGCAGTTGCAAGTTATGCGCCGAAGCGATTATCGACTCTGCTGACGAGAGTGCATCAATCGGTGAATGGCAAGTCGGAGGCGAATATAAGGCATCAGTAATCGACTCTTACATTTCTGCACCAGGAAGGGCCATCGTCACCGCTAGATTCTCCGCAGAACCGTTCGATACTTACATAGTGCCTGATTCTGTAGTTGCGGAATATTCAGAAGTAAAGTCTTCTTTATCAACTTTTCAATTGTCCTTTGACACCAAATGGACAGTTGAAGATTTACTCGTCGCAGAAGAGTAATTCTCATGCTTTATCTTCGCCTAGCAATGGCCTCACTCCTGCTCTTTTCTCCACTCAGTTCCGTTTCGCTAACGGAGCAACAATCGAATCTCGTACCTTGCAAAAAGAAAGAATCTCTCGGTCAAAAAGATGTAAATGTAAAGTGGTCATTCTGCCCCAAGAAGGATAGAGACGGAGGCTACCACAGAGAGGATCCGCCAATAACGGAAAAGCAAGAGAAACCGAAATATGATTTCCGTGACTTTGATTCATGCAGCCCTACAAATGATTCCTTCATGGGATGCCGATCGAATCCAGACCTAAAGGTTTGCGACGATGGATCTTATCCGATAATCCGCCAAATCTTGGTCTTGGAAGGGAATGATAAAGGCGGCATCCTGGATTCCTTCCGCGTTTGCCCAGAAGACCCCAAGGACGAAAGAATAGAAAGAATTAAAAAGGAATCAGTCAGCGTCTCGCTCGAACAATTCCGATCATTTCCAATCATCGCTTCGAACATCAGCAGTTCCCCGGCGAAATTTTCGTTGCGAAATGGTCATAGTCATCTTTGGGCAACTAGGGAAGTTCAATCTTTCGACTTGGAGATAGGACAAAGTTCGGTACGAATCAATGCGATACCGATTCAGTGGAACTGGAACTATGGGGATGGGACGACTCGAAATCTAAGTTTCCCTGGCGAACCGATGCCGCACCATACGCTGAGAGATAAAACCCCCACGAGTCACTCGTATGGAGAGACGGGAACTTTCAAGGTCGGGGTGACCACTCTCTACCGCGGAGAATTCAGCGTCGATGGTGGCGCGTGGCAAGCTATACCCGGCCAGGCTGCCGTCGCCAGCGTTCCTATTGAAATTGACGTCTGGCGGACCGAGAAGGAACTGATTGCCAACGATTAGCCGGGTACAGCTAAGGCCCAGCACCATTTGGTGCTGGGCCTTCGGCTTACGTGCCTAGCGAACTGGGTAGCCAGCTTCGCGGATGGCCTGTTTGACCTTGGCGATCATGTCCTTCGGACCGAAGTGGAAAATCGAGGCGGCCAAAACAGCGTCGGCGCCTGCTTCGATTGCTGGAGGGAAGTCCTCAGGCTTTCCTGCACCACCCGATGCGATCAGCGGGACCGAGACCTCGGCGCGAACTGCACGGATCATTTCCAGATCGAAACCATCCTTCGTGCCATCAGCATCGATCGAGTTCAGCAGGATCTCCCCCACGCCTCGTTCAGCTGCTTCCTTGGCCCAAGCTACGGCGCACATGCCCGTGCCGGTCCGACCACCATGAGTAGTAACCTCGTAGCCCGATGCAATCGTCGGATCATCTGTGCGTCGGGCGTCGAGCGACAGCACGAGTACCTGGGAGCCGAAGCGCTGGGTAATCTCGTTGATGACCTCAGGACGGTTCACCGCCGCGGTATTGATCGAGGCCTTATCGGCGCCGTTGCGCAGCAGGCGATCGACGTCTTCGGCAGCGCGGACGCCTCCGCCTACGGTCAGCGGGATGAAAACTTCTTCTGCGGTATGGCGAACGACCTCATAAGTAGTTTCACGATCCGCGCTGGATGCGGTGACATCCAAGAAGGTCAACTCGTCGGCACCTGCATCATTGTAGCGACGGGCAAGCTCAACGGGATCGCCAGCATCGCGAAGCCCCGCAAAGTTCACGCCCTTCACAACACGTCCGGCGTCAACGTCGAGGCAAGGAATAACACGAATTGCAACGCTCATCAGCGAATTTTCCTTGTCTACTTAGATGCGGCAGGCGTGGATCTGGCTGACCAAGATGGCGCGGGCGCCAACTTCGTACAGCTCGTCCATGATGTTATTGGTCTGCGACTTCTTGACCATGGCGCGCACGGCCACCCAATCGGAGTTTGCAAGGTCCGACACGGTTGGCGATTCCAGGCCAGGGGTCAGCTCGCAAGCCTGGTCGGCAAGCTCGCGGCGGACGTCGTAGTCGAGCATGACGTACTGGCGGGCAACGAGCACACCGTTCAGGCGGCGGATCAGCACGTCCAAGCCGGATGGCTTGTGGCCGACACGGCCGATCATGACTGCTTCGGAGTTCAGCAGCGGATCGCCGAAGATCTCCATGCCAGCGGCCTTGATGGTATTGCCGGTTTCTACAACGTCAGCGATGGCATCGGCCACGCCCAGCCGGACCGAGGATTCGATGGCACCGTCAAGGCGCACGATCGAAGCCTGGATGCCGGACTTTTCGAGGTAGTGGCGCAGCAGCACGTCATAGCTGGTGGCAATGCGCTTGCCATTGAGCTGCTGTGCATCGTTGAAGGCGCCAACCGGGGCAGCGAAGCGGAAAGCCGATTTCCCGATGCCTAGCGAGAGCTGCTCTTCGACAGCGTCGTCGACATCTGCGTCAAGGTACAGATCGCGACCGGTGATGCCTACGTCCAGGATTCCCCGGCCGACATAGACTGCGATGTCGCGCGGACGCAGGTAGAAGAATTCAACTTGGTTTTCCTCATCGACCAGGACCAGTTCGCGGGAATCGCGGCGCTGGAGGTAGCCGGCTTCCTTGAACATGGTGGAAGCGATTTCGGATAGGGCACCCTTATTGGGTAGGGCTACGCGGAGCATTATTGACTCATTTCGTCATGAATGGCGCTGCGGCGATTAGCCATAAACAAGCGCCAAGGATTAATTCGTTGGCCGTTGTTTCTGCCGCCGTGCGTTGACTGCGCCCTGATCGGCAGTGGATCAGGCCGCAATCGCGCGACGGCTATAGATGCTTGTAAACGTCGGCCAAGGTCATTCCCTTGGCGATCATGAGGACCTGAAGGTGGTACAGCAGCTGGGAGATCTCCTCCGCCGCGGCCTCATCGGTTTCGTACTCCGCAGCCATCCAAACTTCGGCGGCTTCCTCGACGATCTTCTTGCCGATGCCATGGACACCAGAGTCGAGTTCGGTGACGGTACGTGAGCCTTCCGGGCGGGATTGTGCCTTGAGCGATAGTTCGCTGAAGAGCTCGTCAAAAGTTTTCACGGAACTTATCCTAGCTGTTTTCTCTGCAGGGGCTGTACTCTGGTGGCCCTTTGTGACAGGGCCACCCGAATGCTATGGCAGTGCGGCTACCGTCATGACGGCAGCCGAGTAGGCTTCATAGCCTTTGTCCTCGCTGGAGTTTTCCAAGCCAGCGCGGTCAAGGGCCTGCTCTTCGTTATCGCAGGTGAGCACGCCAAAACCGATTGGGGTTTTGGTGTCCACGCTCACATTGGTTAAGCCATTGGTCGCGGCCAAGCAGACGTAGTCAAAGTGCGGGGTACCGCCACGGATGACCACGCCCAGCGCGATGACCGCATCGTAGTCGCCGGCAAGAGTGGAGGCAGCGACCGGCAATTCGAAGGTGCCCGGTACGCGGATCAGGGTGGTGCTCGATTCCAGACCGGCATCCTTGGCGGCGCGCTCGGCGCCGTCAATCAGTCCGTTCATGATCACCTCGTGCCAGCTCGCGGCCACGATGGCCACCTTGAGCTGTGAGAACTTCTCCTGAACGGCCAGGGCCTTCAGCTGTTCGCTGACATCGGCAGGTGCGCCATGCTTGCTCATCTTGATGCTCCTTCTATTCTTCTGGATTCGTGGGGTTCAGGCGCCGTGGTAGGCGTCGGCCTGCTGGTCATCGTCGGCATCGGGCAGATCCAGGTGGTGGCCGAAGCGCGTCTGCTTGGTGCGCAGGTAGGCCGAGTTCTGCTCACGCGGTGCAATCTGCAGGCCGATCAGCTCTGCTACCTTGATTCCCGCGTCATTCAGCTGTTCCTGCTTGTCCGGGTTGTTGCTCAGCAATCGGATTTCGTCCATGCCCATGGCCTTGAGGATGGCAGCGACGGCGAAGTACTCGCGTGCGTCGGCAGGGAAGCCCAGATGCAGGTTGGCGTCCAGGGTATCCATGCCGCCTTCCTGCAGGGCGTAGGCGCGCAGCTTGTTGGCCAGGCCGATGCCGCGGCCTTCGTGCCCGCGGATGTAGATGACGTGACCGCCTTCGCGGGCGATGGTTTCCATCGAAGCATGCAGCTGTTCGCCGCAGTCGCACCGGTAGGAACCGAAAATGTCCCCGGTGAGGCACTCCGAATGGATGCGCACCAGGTTGCCGGGCTTAGCGCCGTCGGGGCCGGCGTGGCTGAGCACGACGTGCTCGTGGCCTTCTGCGGTAGCAGCGCGGGCGGTGAAGTCCCCGAAGGCGGTGGGCAGCTTGATCGGATCGGTCAGCTCGATCTCGTCGTTGACACGGCGCCAGCGGGCCAGGTCGTCGATGGAGATCAGCGGCAAGTTGTGTTCAGCTGCGAAGACGCGCAGGTCATCCAGGCGCATCATTTCACCGTCGTCCTTGGTGATTTCGCCGATCACCCCAACCGGTTCCAAGCCGGCGGCTTGGCACAGGTCGACCGCCGCTTCGGTGTGCCCGCGACGTTCCAGCACTCCCCCGGCCGCAGCTCGCAGCGGGAAGATATGGCCCGGGCGGGAGAGCTGGGCCGGTTCGGTGGCCGGGTCGGCCAGCAGTCGGCTGGTCAGCGCACGATCGGCAGCGGAAATACCGGTGGTGATCCCTTCGGCGGCGTCGCAGGTGACGGTGAAGGCAGTGCCCTTGGCATCCTGGTTGATGCCGACCATCGGGGCCAGGCGCAGCGCGTCGGCCCGCTTGGCGCCCAAGGGCACGCAAATCACCCCTGAGGTGTAGCGGATGGTGAAGGCCATCAGCTCGGCCGTAGCGTGCTGGGCGGCGAAGATGATGTCGCCCTCGTTTTCCCGGTCCTCGTCGTCGACGACCACTACGGCTCGGCCGGCGGCCAGGGCTGCCAGCGCGGTAGGGATGGAATCCAAAGTCGAGGTGCCCATTACTGCTGGCCTCCGAATTCATTCAGGCGTGCCACGTACTTGGCGAGCACGTCGACCTCGATATTGATCTTCTCGCCCACTTGGCGGGTGCCCATGGTGGTCTCGGCGAGGGTGATCGGGATGATGCCGACCTCGACCCAGTGCCCACCGGAATTCGTTGCCGGGGAGACTGCGGTAATGGTCAGCGAGATGCCGTCCAGCGCAATGGAACCCTTTTCCGCGGTCAGCGGCGCGTAAGCAGCGTCGATTCCAATGCGGAAGGTGGTCCACTGGCCGTGGTCTTCGCGGGCCAGCACCTCGCCGACGGAGTCTACGTGGCCCTGCACCACATGCCCATCGAGCCGGCCTCCGGCGGGGGTGCAGCGTTCGAGGTTGACCTGGTCGCCGGTTTTCAAGGCGCCGATGGTGGTGCGGCGCAGGGTTTCGCCCATGACGTCGACGCTGAGCGTGTCGCCTTCCAGCTCGGTGGCGGTCAGGCAGACCCCGTTGACGGCAAGAGAACCGCCAAGGCCCAGGTTTTCGGTGTGGCCCGGGGCACGCAGGGTCAGTACTGCCAGATCCTTGCCGCTGAAGGTCTCGATGCCTTCTATGACTCCCTGGCCGGTGACAATTCCGGTGAACATGATTACTCCTTGAAAAGTTTGGGGTTGCTGGCGCTTAGGCGCGGGGCAACGGTTCTAGATGCAGGGCAATATCATCGCCCAGCCGGGTCAACGATTCGTTGCTGGCCGAATCCAGCCGGAAACGCTGCGCGTCACTGAGTGTGGTGGTGCTTGGCATGTTGACCGATGAGCTGCCTGCGCCGATCAGCACTGGTGCTTGGTAGCAGTAGATTTCGTCGGCCAGATCTGCTGCGATGAAGGCCGAGGCGACCGTGGCGCCACCTTCAATCAGCAGGTGGGCCAGGCCCAACTCGTTAGCCCGGGCGATGGCCTCTTGCACGTCGTGGCTGCGGATCTGCGACCAATCGCTTCCCTGGGCGAGTGCCAGATCTGCTGGCAAATCGCGTTCGCCCATGACCAGGCGGAAGGGCTGGCGTTCATGCAGCTGCCCCTCGGGAGTGCGGGCGGTCAGCCGCGGATTGTCGATGATCGCCGTGTTCGTGCCGACCAGGATGCCATCCACGCGGGAGCGCAGGGTGTGCGCGTGGTTGCGCGAGGCCTCGGAGGTGATCCATTGGCTCGTGCCATCCGGTGCGTTGATCCGGCCGTCGAGCGACTGGGCAATTTTCACCGTGATGAACGGTCGGCCTTCGGCCTTGGCGATGAACCAGCGGTGGTTCAGCTGCTTCGCCGCGGAGAAATCCTCCAGCTGGGTGGCTTGGGTTCCGTGGCTGCGCAGGTAGTCGGCACCTCCGCTGGCGGCGGTGTTATCCGAGACTGCGTAGTACACCTGCCCGATGCCGGCTTCCACGATGGCTCGGGCACAGGGACCTGTGCGACCGGTGTGGTTGCACGGTTCGAGGGTCACTACCATCGTCAGTTCGCGGGCCTTGGCAGGAGGCATCTTGCCCAGGCGCCGCAGTGCGTCGACCTCGGCGTGCGGATGCCCCGCCCCGATATGAAAACCGGTGGCGATGATATTTCCCTCGGCATCCAGGACGCAGGCGCCGACCAGCGGGTTGGCCCCGCGGTGGCCGCGTCCGGCGGTTTCCAGCGCGGTGCGCAATGCGGCGTCGAGCTGCTGGGTCGTAATCATGGTGCTGCTCCCCTTTCAGCGTTGGCGCGAGATGGTTGGATCGAGCATTTCGGTTTCAATCTGGGGTTTCGCGTCGCGCTTGGACTTGGCCCAGACGAAGAAGCCGACCAGGGTGAATGCCCCGTAGAACAGGTACATGAACGCGCTGGCGTAGTAGCCGGCGGAGAACAGCAGCGGCACGCCTACGGCGTCGACGGCGACCCAGATCAGCCAGAATTCGACCCAGCCCTTGGCCATGCCGTACGTGGCGAGCATCGAGCCAACGAAGGTCCATGCATCAGCCCAGACAGGTTCATAGGAGCCGAGGAGGCGGAAGATCGGTGTCACGGCGAGGGTACCGAGGATCAGCACGGCGATCAGGCCCAGGCGAGCCTTGTTGGAAGCCCATTCAGGGGTGACGGCGCTACCGGTGCCGTTCTTGGCCTGCTTCCAGCGGTACCAGCCGAAGACCGAGACGGCGATGAACATGATCTGCCGGCCGGCTTGGCCCCAGAGGTTGGCAGTGTATCCGGTATCGAAAATGCTGCCCAGGAACACCGTCAGCAGCAACAGGTTGCCGACGATTCCGATAGGCCAGGCCCAGACTTTGCGGCGCATGCCGCCCACGGCGCTGGCCAGGCCGAAGATATTGCCTACGACTTCGCGCACCAAAAGTGCCGACGAGCCGATCGCAATTTGTGAGTTGAAAGCTTCAATGAGCCACCGCAGGAAATCCATCATTCCACCCTTCTCGAAGCGGCGGCTCCGGGGGTGTGCATTTGACGGGCCTGTGGCTCTGCTTTAGGAGATAGACCCGGTGCGGGCTATCGGCAGTACCAGTAGGCATCTCAAATTCGTGCTTCTCCCATCCAGACTTTAACTGTCGGTACCGGAATTTCACCAGTTCAACCGTTCCCTCAGCTTGTGGCTTTGGTTGCGGGTCGCGGACTATCACCGCCGGTTCGGACTTTCACCGACCCCGGAGCACGTATTCGTGTTTACTGAGTTTATTCTGACACACTTTGTGCGCCGCTAGTGACCGCCCAGCGCAAGATTGCGTAATACATCGATTTCCACCGATGGCTCCTGGGCCGAGTACACCGCGGAACCGGCGACGAAGACATCCGCACCGGCGTCGGCGGCGCGCAGGATCGTGTCGCGTGAAATGCCGCCGTCAACCTGCAGCGCAATCGGCTTGCCGCTGCCGTCAATGGCAGCCCGGGCACGCTTGATCTTGGGAAGGACCAGATCCAGGAACTTCTGGCCGCCGAAACCTGGTTCCACGGTCATCAGCAGAACCATGTCCAGCTCGCCGAGCATGTCCAGGTAGGGTTCGATCGGCGTGGCCGGGCGCAAGGCCATGGCGGCCCTGGACCCGGCGGAACGCAATTCACGAGCCAAGCGGACAGGAGCTGCCGAAGCCTCGGCGTGGAAAGTTACCGAATCCACGCCGAGCTGCGCGTATTCCGGGGCCCAGCGATCCGCGTTCTCAATCATCAGGTGCACATCGATCGGCAGCTTGCTGACCTTGTGCAGCGCATCAACCACGGGCAAGCCCAAGGTCAGATTGGGAACGAAATGGTTGTCCATGACATCCACGTGGACCGCGTCGGCAGTGTGGATGCGGTCCAGCTCGCTAGCGAGGTTCGCAAAATCGGCGGACAGGATCGACGGGTTGATCCGCGCATTACGCATGGATGCTCCTTGGAATACTCGGGCTTGGCTAGGCTTTTTTGGTCAGGATTGCCATGAACATGGCGTCGGTGCCGTGCACGTGCGGCCACAGCTGCACGGTGCTCCCATCGCCCAGTGCATGGCCTGCCGATGGCGCGTCCTGATACATCACCGAGGAAACCGCGGCGCTGGTATCCAGCAGTGCCGCGTTTTCGTGGTGCTTCAAGAAGTCTTCCACAACCAGGCGGGTTTCGGCCTGATGCGGCGAACAGGTGACGAAGCCGATGACGCCGCCGACGCGGACCGCGTTGAAGGCTGCAGCGAGCAGCTCGCCTTGCAACTTGGTCAGTTCCGGAATGTCGCGCGGGGCTTTGCGCCAACGCGATTCCGGGCGGCGGCGCAATGCGCCCAAGCCGGAGCAAGGGGCATCGACCATGATGCGGTCGTAGTCCCCTGCATAGTCCAGACCGCCGAAGCTGCGTCCGTCGTCACCGGTGACCATCCAGTAGTCATGCGGCACCGCAGCCAACGAGTTCTCGACCAGGCGAGCGCGGTGCGGTGTTGGCTCGTTGGCAGTCAGGCGGGCGTCGCGCTGCACGGCGATCGCTGCGAGCAGCGCCGCCTTTCCGCCTGGACCTGCGCAAAGATCCAGCCAGTAGCGGTCCTCGCCGGCTTCGGGCAATTCGATAGTAGCCAGGGCGCGGGCCATGACCTGGCTGCCGGCATCCTGGACACGCACGGTGCCTTCCTTGACACCTGGCACACGCGAGACGTCGCCGTGCTTGTAGGTGGCCGAATCAGCCAGCAAGGTGCCCGGTTCCGCCCCGGATTCCAGGGCGCCGGACAGATCGCCCAGCCCTGGCAGGGACACCAGGTTCACCAGCGGCGCCAGGTTATCCGCCTCCAGCAGGGCTTCGAGTTCGCTGGCGTCGCGGCCATGGGAAATCAGCGCGCCGCGCAAGGCACGGACAATCCAATCCGGGTGCGAGTGCTCGATGGCCAGCCGCTCGGACTCCGAAGCGGCAGCATTGCCCAGCAGCTCAGTCCACTCATCGGCTTCCTTGGCAGAAACGCGCCGCAGTACGGCGTTGATCAGGCCGGACGGGCCGGCGCCGATCTGCGCACGAGCCAGCGACACGGTTTCATCCAGGGCGGCGTGCTTGGGCACACGCATGGCCAGCAGCTGGTGGGCGCCCAGGCGCAGCGCATCGAGGATGGCCGGATCCAGCTCGGCCAGCGGACGGTCAACCAGGGTGGTCAGGATCGCGTCGTAGAACCCCTGTCCGCGCAGTGCCCCGTAGGCCAGTTCGGTGGCGAAGCCCGCGTCGCGGCGGTCAAGCTGGTATTCGCGGATCACCTTCGGCAGCACCAGGTTGGCGTAGGCATCCGCGCCGGATACCTCACGCAGGGTCTTGAAAGCTACCAGGCGTGCCGGGTCGGCCGCGCGCTTTCGCTGGCCGGGTGCGGATGCCGAATACTTGCGCGGGCCGGCCTGGCCGCGGTTGCGGGTACGGCCCTGCTCATTGCGGCGTTCATTGTCGCGGTATCCGCCGCGTGGTTCCTGTCCGCTCATGCGAAGCTCACTTTCGTTCCCTGGGTGAGCACTCCACGTGCCCAGTCGCTGGCGTTCATCATTTTCTTGCCCGGAGGCTGGATTTCGGTGGGCTGCAGGGCCCAGGTGGCGGTGCCGATGTATACCTTCGGCTGCTTGCCTGGCTCGATGCGCACTTCGCCTGGCGCAAGGTCGGCGATCTCGCGGTGCTCACGCAGTGGACCGAATTTGAAGCGCTTGTCTTCGGCCTTGACCCAGGCGCCCGGGGACGGGGTGGTTCCGTGGGCGCGCCGACGGATCTCCGTGGCGGTCCGGGTGAAGTCCAGCTCCGCATCCACGTCGGTAATCTTCGGTGCGTAGGTGTGCGATCCGGACTGCGGAATGGCAATGGCCTGCCCGGAATCCAGAGCTTGCAAGGTCTGCACCAGCAGGTTCGAGCCGGACCGGCTGAGCCGTTCGAGCATGATGCCTGCGGTGTCAAGTTCAGCAATTCTCTCGGTGACCTGTCCGAATACCGGACCTGTGTCCAGTCCGGTTTCCAGCTGGAAGGTGACTGCACCGGTGATGTCATCGCCGTTGATAATGGAATGCTGCACCGGAGCGGCACCCCGCCAGTGCGGCAGCAAGGAGAAGTGCAGGTTGATCCAGCCATAGGTGGGAACTGCCAATGCCGCCTCCGGCACTAGCCCTCCATAGGCGACGATGGCCGCGGCTTCAAGGTCCAAGGCCGCAAGTTCGGCGGTAGTTTCTTCGGTGATCTTGGCAGCCTTGATGATCGGCAGGCCAAGCTCTGCGGCGCGAGCGGCAACCGGCGATGGGGTCAGCACGCGTTTGCGTCCCAACGGGGCATCGGGACGGGTGAGCACTGCGGCAATTTCAAAACCGGCCTCGTGCAGGTAATCCAGGGAAGTGACGGCGACCTGTGGTGTGCCGGCGAATAAAATACGCATGATTTAGAACCCCAATCCTGCGCCAAAGCTGGAGCCGAGGGCTCCGGAACGTTTCTTTACGGTGGCGTTAGCGGTCTGCGAGTAGTTGTTGGCCCGCAAGGTGCGCCACGCCGCTTTCTTTTCTTCTGGTGCCAGCCGGTCCAGGAACAGGATGCCGTCCAGGTGATCGGTTTCGTGCTGGAAGCAGCGGGCGAGCATGTCGGCGCCTTCGAGTTCTACCGGGTTGCCGAGCTTATCGAAGCCGGTGGCCCTGACGTAGCGCCGGCGCCGAACTGGTGCTGCAATGCCCGGGATGGACAGGCAGCCCTCCACCTGGTCTTCCTGGTAATCCTCGCTGAGCTCCAGCACCGGATTCACGATATGTCCGCGTTTTTCGCCAATTTGGTAGGTGAAGACGCGCAGGGAAACACCGACCTGCGGTGCGGCAAGTCCTGCACCGGTGACGTTTTCCATCGTCTGGTCCATGTCTTCGACGAGCTTCTGGAGCTCCGGGCCAAAGTCGGTCACCTCCTGCGCTGGGGTGCGTAGAACGGGGTCTCCGATGATCCGAATTCCCAAAATCGCCATAATCCGCTGGTACCTTCCCTGCCGTGGACATTGGTATTAGGTTTCGCAATGCCGAAAGCTAACCGTTCCAGTCTACGCGGTGGGCGTGCGACTTTATTGAGCTGGCGGCGTGATTTCGGCCAGTGAGGCACGCGACTGCGCGATCCTGAATGAGGCTTCCCAATTCCGGCGCAAGGCATAGAACTTGGACCAGTAGTCGGGCAAAGCTGGAGGCGGGGCCATGAAGGTGCGCGCCCCGGTCTCGCCCAGGGCTACGGCGAGCAGCATGGCATCGGTCCCGTGCTCCCACTCTTCCCACGTGCCTTGTTCGGCATCGACGACTTGCTCTTCGGCTTTGCATGCGGCCGCGAGCTGCATGATCACCTTGTCGTCAGGACGCTTGACGAAGCCGTCGCGGTCGGTGTTTTTGGTCTTGTAGTCAACGAGACAGGTTCGACCGCCGATCTTGGCGACCAGGTCGATGGTGCCGGCGTAGCCGACGCTGTGATTCCAAACCGTCACCTCGGCGGCAAGGGGCCGGACATCGTAGTCTTCCCACCATTGGTCGAAGTGGCGTGCGAAGCCCAGCTCCATATTCGCTTCGAGCGCGGCTTGGGCTGAGCCTAGGTCATGTTCCAGATCCAGCGCTTGCAGGGCGCGCTGCTCCGCGTAGTTATGCACCCGGTCCCCGCGCATGGCCGCGGAATCCCGATAAGCTTCGGCCGCACCGGCTGCATCTCGCACGAGTGAGCGCAATTGGCGCGGGTCCCCCACCGCTTGCACCAGCCGATGATCATCGGAAAGCGACTTGGCCGCCATGTACCCGGCCCAGCCGGAGAGGTCGAGCTTGTCCATGCCAATGACTGTGGTGATGGATGGGACAATCGCTTCCCCGCCGACTTTTCGGCTGTACATGCGGCCCAGGTCTGTTTGAATAGCCAGTTTTGGTGACGTCATGCACACGATCATGGCATGCGCTCGGCTTGCTTCGCTCCTAGTCGAGACGGAAAAATCAATTTTCCGCGTAGTTCCGCGGTTTTTAGGCCATGTGAACCAGATCTCAGCGTCTCGATTTGTGGGGATGCGAAAACTCGTATAGAGTTTTTACTCGTTGGAGCGAACGGAAACGTTCACAAAACAACACATTTTGCGGACATAGCTCAGCTGGTAGAGCGCAACCTTGCCAAGGTTGAGGTCGCGAGTTCGAACCTCGTTGTCCGCTCGCAAAAAGATTCACCGACTAGGTAAAACTAGTCACTCTGACTTCGGTCAGTATGGTGGGGTGGCCGAGAGGCGAGGCAGCGGCCTGCAAAGCCGTATACGCGGGTTCGAATCCCGTCCCCACCTCGCAATGAAGATTGCTTGATCTTTTTTGCGCGATTGGCGCAGCGGTAGCGCGCTTCCCTGACACGGAAGAGGTCACTGGTTCGATCCCAGTATCGCGCACGGAATCATGGTTCACCAGACCATGGATCTAATAACTAAATATATGCGGTCATAGCTCAGCTGGTAGAGCGCAACCTTGCCAAGGTTGAGGTCGCGAGTTCGAACCTCGTTGACCGCTCCAAATAAAGATGGGAATCACTTTTCGTGATTCCCATCTTTGCTTTAACCATCGTTCCAGGCGGCCACCACTTCCCTGACTAGTAAATAGCTAACCTGTGTGCAATCTGACAGCCACCAGCAAAACACCTAGGCAACTGGGGAAATGTCCCTAATGCACTTCCATGCGTTGGCCTGAGCCTTTAGGGTGGGTAGTAGTTGTGGAGCTACAGGGGTTCCCACAGACGAATGGAGGTGCAGCATGGCAGGATTTGATGATCTGCGTGGCAAGGCAGAGGAATTCGCCAAGGAGAACCCGGAGCAGGTATCCCAGGGTATCGAACAGGCTGGTGATTTTGTCGATGACAAGACCGGCGGCAAGTTCGCCGAGCAGGTAGACGGTGTCCAGCAGGGCGCTGGCGACTACCTCAATGGCCTTGGCGGAGGCGAAGGCGAGAATAACGAGGCCTAATTCCTCGACGCACTCCCCTCGGCTTGCCCGAGCATCCTGGGAAGGTACCGACCGAGGTCGGTACCTTCCCTGCTTTAACGTCATATCAGGGGAATTAATTCATGCCGATTTTCGGCCAACCGGCGCCACCCTGTAGAAAAAGAGTATGACTCGTCACACGCCCCCAGATGGAGCTGGCCTTTTCCATTCCGTGCTTGCGGGATTGATCACCACCATGGTGGGGTTTGTAGCATCCTTCGCCGTCGTACTGGCCGGATTATTCCAGGTCGGAGCTTCTAGCGAACAGGCCGCCTCAGGCTTATTCGTCCTGTCCCTCTGCATAGGCCTGAGCACCATTGCGCTTTCGCTGCGATACCGCCAGCCGATCAGCATTGCATGGTCCACTCCCGGTGCCGCGATGCTCGCCTCACTGGCTCCCGGAGTGTTCGGGTTCAATCAGGCAGTGGGGGCATTCATCGTCAGCGGCGCACTGATCATGTTGACCGGTCTGGTACCGTCCTTGCACCGGCTGCTCACTCGTATTCCGGTCCCAATTGCCCAAGGCATGCTCGCCGGTGTCTTGATCCCGCTGTGCCTGAAACCATTTACAGCCGTGGCCAGCATCCCGTTGCCCGCGTTGGGTATCCTCCTGGTGTTCTTCGTCGGGCTCAGGATCCTTCCGAAATTCGCTGTAGCGCTGAGCATGCTGGCGGCGGTGGGGTTCGGCCTATGGCATATTGGACGCACCGCGACGTGGGATTCACTCGAAGTTCTTCCGCAGCTGCAGTGGGTCGGTCTTGAATTCTCCTGGCAGGCCATTGCCAGCATCAGCGTTCCGTTGTTCGTGGTGACGATGGCATCGCAGAATATTCCGGGCGTGGCCGTGCTCAGCTCCTTCGGGTACACAGCGCCGTGGCGCCCCACCATGCTGGCGACCGGAGTGGGGTCGGCTAGCGGCGCGTTCTTCGGCGGGCATGCCATCAACCTGGCGGCAATCACCGCGGCGCTGGCTGCCGGAGAGCAGGCCGGCCCGGACCCCCGGCTGCGTTGGCGGGCGGCGGCGAGTTCAGGCGTCTTCTACTTGGTCTTCGGTGCCTTGAGCGCGCTGATCGTATCGGTGGCCAGCGCCTCGCCCGAGGGGCTGTTCCAGGCGGCGGCGGGCTTGGCGTTGCTGGCAACACTCGCCAATGCGCTGCTCGGAGCGATGGCCGATTCCTCCTGGCGGTTGAGCGCATTGGCCACGGTCCTGGTCGCTGCCGGCAATCTCACGCTCTTCGGGATCGGCGGTGCCTTCTGGGCCTTGGTGGCAGGGCTCTTAACGCACTTCATCGTCGAGCGCAGGGCTCGACGATGAAGTGGCGGGACCGGTGTTTCCGGCTTAGAGCGCTGGTTCTCCAACTTGGCCTTCACGAGCCAAAGCGGTCAGGCGCGAGACGGCGCGGAAGTACTTTTTCTGGTAGCCGCCGGACATCATTTCCGGGGTGAACAGTTCGCTGAATGGCTTGCCTGAGGCAACGATTGGCACGTCCTTGTCGTACAGGCGGTCAGCAAGAACCACGAAACGCAGGGCGATGGCCTGATCGGTGATGGTATCCACATTGTGCAGAACCAGCACATCAGTCTCGGAAAGCAACTGGCGGTAACGCGACGGGTGAACCTTCGAAAGGTGAGCCACCAGATCGTCGAAGTTGTCATCGGCCAAGGTCTTGTCCGGGTAGCGATCCAGGGCGAATGCCTTGATGCTCTCATCTTCCAAGGGCTCGGGGGCATCGGGCAGGCCACGGTGGCGGAAGTCTTCGCCTTCGACGCGGTGCACGTCGAACTGCTCTGACAGGGTCTTGATTTCACGCTGGAAATCCACTGCCGCGAAGCGCCCCTCGCCCAGCGCACCAGGCAGGGTGTTGGAGGTTGCCGCCAGCTTCACGCCACCATCGGACAGCTCGCGCATCAACCGGGACATCAGCACGGTGTCCCCCGGATCATCCAGTTCGAACTCGTCGATGCAGACCAGCGAGTATTGGCTGAGCACTTCAACGGTCTGGCGGAAGGACAGCGCGCCAACCAGGTTGGTGTACTCAACGAAGGTGCCGAAGGCCTTGCGGCCCGGGGCTGCATGCCACAGGGAGGCGAGCAGGTGGGTCTTGCCTACGCCGAAGCCGCCATCGAGGTAGATGCCGTTCTTGGTTTCCTTCTTCTTGCCGAAAAGCTTGGAGAAGAACGAACCGGAGCTGTTCTTGCCCACGGTTTCTGCGAAAGCCTTGAGCTTATTGACGGCTTCGGTCTGCGAAGGCTGGTTAGGATCCGGGCGATAGGTATTGAAGGACACTTCACCAAAGCGGTAGGACGGGTGGAATCCGGCCAGCAGTTCTTCGATTGAAAGATTCGGCTTGGTCTCGCTCAGGTGGGTGATCGTCGCCATTGGCTGTGGGAGTCCTTCAGTTGATTGCTCAGGAAATGGTCGGGAAGCCGTGGCTTTCCCATCGGCCAGTTTACCTTGAACGCGGCGAATCATTGCCGAAAATGTCGTAGAGCACACTGGGTTCGCAATGGATGAGGACTAGGCTAGAAGTAATGCCCGTGCCCGCTGTTTCCAGCGTGGCAAAAACTGACACCCGCAAGGATCGTGATTAGGAATGTCGTTGCCCGTCGAATCCAACGAGAAATATGCTGCCTATGCTCACCCAGAACGACTGGTTTCCACCCAGTGGGTGGCAGACAACCTCGGAGCCGAGAATCTCGTAGTACTGGAATCGGATGAGGACATCTTGCTGTATTCCACTGGCCACGTGCCAGGCGCGCTGAAGATTGACTGGCACACGGAGCTGAATGACGAAGTCACGCGCGACTACGTCGACGGCGAAGGCTTCGCACAGCTGATGGCCGCCAAGGGCATCACCCGCGAGTCGACCGTGGTCATCTACGGGGACAAGTCCAACTGGTGGGCCGCCTATGCGCTGTGGGTCTTCACACTTTTCGGCCACGAAGATGTCCGCCTGATGGACGGCGGCCGCGACAAGTGGATCGCTGAAGGCCGCGAGCTGAGCACCGAGAAGCCAGCCGTGACCGCCACCGAATACCCGGTGGTCGAGCGCGTCGACTCCGAGATCCGCGCTTTCCTTCCGGAGGTCCTGAAGCACCTGGGCAACCCGCTGATCGACGTGCGTTCGGCCGAGGAATACACCGGCGAACGTACCCACATGCCGAATTACCCGGAAGAAGGCGCCCTGCGCGGCGGGCACATCCCAACCGCCGCATCGGTGCCATGGGCCAAGGCCGCGGCCGAGGACGGCACCTTCCGCTCGCGCGGAGAATTGGAAGCCATCTACCTCGACGGCGCCGGCCTGAAGCCGGGCGACGATGTGGTGGCCTACTGCCGCATCGGTGAACGTTCGAGCCACACCTGGTTCGTGCTCAAGCACCTGCTGGGCTTCGAAACCGTGCGCAACTACGACGGTTCATGGACCGAGTGGGGCAACGCGGTTGGCGTGCCCATCGTTCGCGGCGAAGCCGCCGGCGAGATGCCTGCACAGCGCGGAGCCCGCGCATGAGCCAGCTCCCCGATGCACTGAACGAAATCGTCGAGGAGTTCACCGAGGTGCCCGAGGCCGACCGCTTGGAGCTGCTGCTGGAGTACTCGCGCGAGCTGCCCGAGCTTCCAGCACGCCTGGCTGATCATCCTGAACTATTCGAGCAGGTTGTCGAATGCCAGTCGCCGCTGTTCTTGGCCGTCGAGGTCTCGGCCGAAGCGAATAACCCGGTGGGACTGTTCTTCTCCGCTCCCCCGGAGGCTCCAACCACCCGCGGCTTCGCCTCGGTGCTGGCTGCCGGCCTGGACGGCGCGGAGGCCGCAGCGATTCTCGCCGTTCCCGATGACATGCCCCAGCAGCTGGGTCTGACCCGTGCGCTGTCGCCGTTGCGCATGCGCGGCATGACCGCCATGCTCGGCCGCATTAAGCGCCAGATCTCAGAGCAGCTGCCTGCGTAGGTTTTGCATCGAACGCAGCTAGAAGCCAATAAGCAGTAGTTAAGGATCCCCAAGCACGTGGGCAAGAAGAAGCAGGCCGCCTCCACCCCGGCGACCGCCGCGCTGGATGCGGCAGGTATCAACTATGTAGCGCACAGCTATGCGCATAGCGACTTGGCCGAAAGCTACGGCGCCGAAGCAGCCGAGCAATTGGGTGCCAGTGGCGACCGGGTCTTCAAGACCCTGATGGTCTCCACCGGGGCCAACGCCGCCCAGGATCTGGCCGTCGCAGTGGTGCCAGTGAATGCGAAGCTGGATCTGAAGGCGATTGGCACCGCGTTGGGCAAGAAGAAGGCGCAGATGGCTGACAGGGCTGCCGCCCAGCGACGCAGCGGCTATGTCTTGGGCGGGATTTCCCCGTTCGGGCAGCGCCAGAAAACCGCTACCGTCATTGACTCCAGTGCGCAGCAGTTCGAGACGGTATTCATTTCTGGCGGGCGCCGCGGTTTCAGCCTGGAGATCGCTCCGCGAGATGCCGCGAAGGCGACCGGAGCCATTTGGGCGCCGATCGCCTCCGGCTAGACAGCGATTGGCCAAAAAAGGGCCCTGCCTGCGGGATCGAGATCTGTTGATCGTTCTCGCGGGCAGGGCCCTTTGCCGCCTTGGGCTACTGGACTTGAGGCAGCGGCATGCGCTTGCTCAAGAAGTCGGTGATCGCCCGGGCAAAACCCTGTGGATCCACATTCGGCTCACGCGTGTGCCCTGCCTTGGCAAAGGTCTTGAGCGTGACCAAATCCGGGCGCAGCGCCGCCAGTTTCAAGCTCGGGCCATTAGGGACGAACTCGTCATCACGGCTGTGCATTATCAGCGTCGGGAATTTCAATTCGTCCGCGCGGTCCACCCAATTCAACCGGCGCAGATTGACCGGGGCCGCTTGGCCGGTGACCCAGCGCCCTGCCTTATTGGACAGCAGCCACTGGCCGAACAGGCCCACCGATTGCGGGATCTTATTGGCCCGGGCCTGGTGCGAAAGCACATCTACCCAATTGATTACCGGGCCGACCAGCATGAGCGAGTCAATATGGTGGGCCAGCTTGCTCCGATCGGCGGCCTGCAGGCTGATGGCACCTCCCATGGACCAGCCCAGCAAGAGGATCTGCTTCGCTCCGCGGTCCAGTGCGAATTGGATACCCGATTCCACGTCATGCCATTCGGTATCGCCCAGACCGTAGCGGCCATCCGGGGCGCTCGGAGCCAAACCGTCATTGCGGTAGCTCATCAGCAAGGTCGTAACCCCGAGTTCGCTCAAGGCAGGCAGCGCCCGAATGGTCTCATTACGTCGGGCGCCTCGGCCGTGCACGCCAATCACCCAGACATCTTCGTTCGTGGAGCCACGCACCAGCCAGGCTGGACCGTCGCCGCCATCCAGGGGCACGACTACGTCTTCTGCGTCAAAGCCCAGGTCCGCGGGGTGCTCGTAAATTGCCCCGGATAGGTTGCCGCGGCGTACTCCCTGGAGGGTGCCGTGATAGATCTTCTCGATTTTGCGCGCAACCAGGCGGGATTTGCCCGGAACGGCTTCCGGCGCGGAAAGCCGCAGCGCGCAGGAGTCGAATTCGGTGAGGAAGCTGCACGGACCAGGTTCGCTGGTATCGGCGTCCTTGTTGAAATGCAACCAGAGTTTGCCCTCGGCATCGGTGACGACCTCCCGGATGATGCTGTTGCCGGTGCGGCGTTCTTCCGGGGTCACTACACGTCGGGCGAAGTAACCGGCGAGCGCTGATACGCTGGCGGCCACCAGGGAACCGGCGCCCAGTCCCAGCCCAACCCCAATCAGGGTTGCAGGCACTGCGCTGCGGGGTTGCATGGTATCTACGATGTTCCGAGCCATGTTTTCATCTTTCCATGACCTGGCCCGGGAATCATCTAGCCTGCTCAAGCGTTTTATATTGCATGAATGATGAATCGGTAAACCAATCAGCACAGCCAGCAGACGAAGCAGCCGCGCGCAGCGATGTGCAGTGGCAGCAGATCCTCTCTTCCGAGGAATTCCGCGTATTGCGCCAATCAGGGACCGAGCGTCCATTTACCGGCGAATACTGGGATACCACTACCGAGGGCGTGTACTCCTGCCGAGCCTGCGGTTCGGAACTGTTCGCCAGCACTACGAAGTTCGATGCCGGTTGCGGCTGGCCTTCCTTCTTCGCGCCGTTGGCCGAAGATCGGGTGCGCTATATCAGCGACGAGTCCATGGGCATGAAGCGTGTTGAGGTGCGTTGCGCCAATTGCGATTCGCATATGGGCCACGTTTTCGAGGGTGAAGGTTTCCAAACCCCAACCGATCTGCGTTACTGCATGAACTCTTTGAGCTTGACCCTGCGTCCTGCTCAGGGCTAATGCCTTTGTCGGTGGCAAGGCATGGATCACACTTAGAGCAAGAGTTGCTTATTCACTGATGACTTAGCATCACCTTTTCTGTTGTTTGAGCGTAGCGTTCAAGGTAAGCACTTGAGCGCTGCCCCAAACATGAAAAGAAGGTGTATGAAATGACTCAGATTTCCTCCAAGCCAGTACCGGCCACCGACGCAGAAGTACTGCAGATCGCAAACTCGGAAGCTTGGCTGACGCTGAAGTCTGCCGCCACCGAGTTCCAGGGCCTCCAGGCACAGGACGGTTCCTTGGCCGACAGCGCATCTGCACCACAGGCTGCCAAGCTTGTTGATTCCATCATCGAGTCGGTGCAGTCCTTGCGCGTGCACTTCGAGCACGACGCAGAGTATCTTGAGCAGCTGGTCACGGACCTGCGCCAGTGGGCAGATGCAGGCTTCGGCGTTCCCGACTTCCTCGATTCGCTGATGCAGTTCCAGCCCCAGGCCCAGCGCATTGACGGCCTGCTGCATCTGGTGCTTTTCCCGATGTACACCCAAAACGGTTCAACCAACCGCCACCTCGAAGCCGTGCTGGTGCAGGTCATGTGGCCTGAGTTCATTGCCGACCTGGAGAGCAAGGACTACGCCAACGCCCTGTTCGTGCCGCTGCGCTTCATCGACTTCACCGAAGGCTACAACACCAATTCCGCGGTGCTCTTCCCGGAGTCGGTCGCCATTCGGCAGACTCCGTCATTCACTTGGGGCGCGATCTTCCAGGATCGTGAGGCTGTACGCTTCCGCAAGGTCCTGCAGGAAGCTACACGCATCACCAACCTCGAACTGCCCGATGACGCCGCAGAGCTGCTCAAGGACCAGCACCTGACCGAAGAAACCTTCATCATGTGGGACCTGATTCACGACCGCACCCACATGCGTGGCGATCTGCCATTCGACCCGTTCATGATCAAGCAGCGCATGCCGTTCTTCCTTTACTCGCTCGAAGAACTGCGTTGCGATTTGACCGCGTTCCGCGAATGCATGAAGATCGCCGCCAACCCGGCTTCGGATCAGAAGAGCGCCAAGATGGCCAAGCTGGTGCAATACGCGGTGATCTTCGACCGCATCTTCCGCTTCGCCATCACCGGTTCGCGCGTACGCAACTACGACGGTCTCGGTGGCCAGTTGCTGTTCGCATGGATGCACCAGCACCATGTGCTGCACTGGACCGACACCAAGCTGAGCATCGATTGGGATCAGGTACCCGAGGTGGTTGCAGCCTTGGGGGATGCGATCGACGAACTGTATTGGAAGTCCATCGACCGTCCGAAGCTGGCCCACTGGCTTGCTGCCTACGAACTGGTTTCGGCCACCGTCACCCCGAACCCCGCGTCGGTCTGGGCCAAGGGTCCGGATGCCCTGCCGCTGACCGCACCACTACGTGAAATCACCGACCAGGTCATGGACGATGAATTCCCGCTGTCGATGTTCTACGAAGCTCTGAATAAGAAAATGGCCACCGTCATCGAATCGACCAAGGGCATGACCGGGGCAACGAAAATCTAGCCTTTCCTCTAGGCTAGAAAATGTGAGCAAAGAAAGAATCTCCTTGAACGAGACATCCAGACTAGTGCTCCTTGCCGGTGCTACTTCCGCCTCCGGCATTGCCAGCGCCACCGCGCTGGTTGATGCCGGAGCGCGTGTGCTTGCAGTGGGAAGCAACCAAGAGCGCCTCGACGAACGCCTCCCGTTCGTTCATGCCCGCTATGAATGCGATCTGGGCGACTTCGCAGCGGTCAAGCAATTGGCGCTGCGGATTCATGAAGAGCACGGCAGCATCGATGCGCTGATCCATCTGGTAGGTGGCTGGCGTGGCGGTAAGTCGATCACCGGCCAAAGCGACGAGGACTGGGATTTCTTGCACAGCAGCGTGCTGACCACTCTGCGCAACACCTCCCGCGCCTTCGTCGATGATCTGGTCGCCTCCCCCGCAGGCCGCTTGGCGATAGTCAGTGCGGAGGCAGTGCTGAATCCGACCCCGTCCAATGCCAACTACGGTGCGGTCAAGGCCGCAGCGGAACACTGGGTCAATGCCATCGCCCGCCTGTTCGCCAAGCAGGCAGAAAATGCCGCCGCGGTGAGTTGGGTCGTCAAGGCATTGAGCGACAAGTCTCCCGAAGAAACGCCTTCCGGGCAGACCCCGGTGCAGTTTCTTGCCCAGGCCGCAGTGGCTTTGCTTGGCCAGGATGCCCGCGAGCTCAATGGCACCCGGGTTGCATTGCCCAAGGCCTGATTACTGGCCGCTGCACACCTCTGGGCGCTGCACTGGCATAGCTTTCGACTTCACCCCTTGAACTACTAAGGACCTCCACAGCATGACTTTTACCCACGACGCTTCGATTCGCGGATTCGCTTCGGATAACTATTCTGGCGTGCACCCGCGCATCATGGATGCGATTGCCCGCGCCAACGGCGGCCACCAGATCTCCTACGGTGAGGACCAGTACACCGAGGAACTAGGCAACGTCGCCCGCAATGCCTTTGGCCCGGAAGCCCAGATCTTCCCGGTTTTCAACGGCACCGGCGCCAATGTCATCGCCTTGCAGTCCTTGCTTCCACGCTGGGGCGCTGTCATCTGCGCATCTTCTGCACATATCAATGTGGATGAGAACGGTGCGCCGGAGCGTATCGGCGGCTTCAAGCTGCTGCAGGTTGACACTCCCGACGGCAAACTGACTCCAGAGCTGATCGACCAGGAAGCATGGGGCTGGGGCGACGAGCACCGCGCGCAGCCGCTGGCCGTGTCGATCACCCAGGCCACCGAGCTGGGCACCCTGTACACCCCTGGGGAAATCAAGGCCATCACCGACCACGCGCACGAGCTGGGCATGAAAGTGCATCTGGATGGCTCGCGCCTGTCCAACGCCGCGGCCTCCCTGGGCGTGCCGTTGCGCGCGCTGACCACTGACGTCGGCGTGGACATTGTTTCCCTCGGCGGTACCAAGAACGGCATCCTGCTCGGTGAGGGCATTTTGACCCTGCGCAGCGAACTGGCCCAGGACCTGAAGTACCTGCGCAAGATGAACATGCAGCTGGGTTCGAAAATGCGCTTCATCTCCGCACAGCTGATCGAGCTCTACGGCACCGATCTGTGGCGCGAATTGGCAAGCCACTCCAACGCCATGGCCGCCAAGCTCTCGCAGGCAGTTGAGGAAATTGACGGAGTCCAGCTGGTCTACCCGACTCAGGCCAACGGCGTCTTCGCCCAGCTGCCTACCGAGGTCAGCGACCAGCTGCGCGAGCACTTCCGCTTCTACGACTGGGATCGCGCGGCCGGCCAAGTGCGCTGGATGTGCTCGTTCGACACCACCGAGGAAGATGTTGCAGCGTTCATTGCCAAGCTGCACGAGCTGCTTGGCGCCTACGCCGCCGCTTAGCATGAACCCGCGGTCGGCGCGCCGTACCCATGCTCGGGTACGGCGCGCTTAGACTCAAATTGTGACCAATGATCGCCCTGCTTCCGCCATTCCGAAGGCCTTTGCCACGGCCCTTGAAGAGTTGTCGCATGCCAAGGTGCGCAAGGAACTGAAATTCACCGAAATTCCGGCCCCTGGCAGGCTGGCGCCGTTCGCGCTGGCACTCAGTGGCGACGTGATGGATGTGGTTGCTCCCGGACACGGCCCCCAGGGCCAGGAGATTGGCCGCACCCCGTTCCTCCAACCAGCCGAGCAGCTGGCCACCGGACGCTTCATCCTCCTCTTCGACCCCGCAGGCCAAGAACTGTGGAATGGCCAGTTCCGCATCGTCACCTACATTCGGGCCCGTCTGGATCATGAAATGGGCCAGGATTCCATGCTGGCTTCCGTCGCGTGGTCATGGCTCGAAGAAGCCCTGCGCGATCGCGACGCCGCATACCATTCCGCTGGCGGTACTGCGACTCGGGTAATTTCCGAATCCTTCGGCAATCTCGCCGGGGAACAAGACCATATCGATATCGAGCTGCGTGCTTCCTGGTCCCCGGACTCTGACCATCTGGGAACGCATCTGAGCGCGTGGGCCGATATGGTTTGCACTTTCGCCGGCCTGCCTCCCCTGCCCGAAGGCGTGCAGCAGCTGCCTCATCGCCGCCTGAGCTAGCGATTATCAATGCGATGGAGCCGAATAGTCCTAGAATGGAAGCACCATGCCGAATTCTGACTCTTCCGCTCCCGCATCATCCACCACTGCCAACGAGGCCGCCGCACCCGTTCTGACGCCACTAAGTGCGCCGCGCGACGGGATCCCCGAAGTCATCGACACCGCACCTGCCTTGCGCCGTGCAGTGCGCGCACTGGAAGCCGGCACCGGCGATCTGGCCGTGGATACCGAAAGAGCCAGCGGGTTCCGCTACGGCCAGCGCGCCTTCTTGCTGCAGATTCGCCGAGAAGGTGCGGGTACTTGGCTGATCGACCCGGAAACCCTGGACGATCTGTCCCCGTTGCGCGAGTTCGTCAACGAGCAGCCCTGGATCCTGCATGCGGCCACCCAGGATTTGCCGTGCCTGCACGAATTGGGCATGTCCCCTACCTCGCTGTTCGATACCGAGATGGCTGGCCGTCTTGCGGGATTCCCCCGCGTCTCGCTGGGTACCATGGTGGGCGAATTGCTCGAGCTGCAGTTGGCCAAAGAACATTCGGCAGTGGACTGGTCCACCCGCCCGTTGCCTGAATCGTGGCTGAACTACGCCGCACTGGATGTGGAAGTTCTCGAAGAGCTGCGCCAGGCCATCACCGCGGTGCTGGAAGAGCAGGGCAAGCTGGATTTCGCCTTCCAGGAATTCGAGTACGAACGCAATCTGCCTGACCCTTCCCCGGCACAGGTGCCGTGGCGCAAATTGTCCGGCATCCATAAGCTCAAGAGCCGACGCAACCTGGCGGTAGCTCGCGAACTGTGGCTTTCCCGCGAAGCCCTGGCGCAGAGCCGCGACGTTGCCCCGGGTCGGCTCATTCCCGACCGCGCCATCATGGCCGCTGTGGATCAGCGCGCCACCAGCGTTCCAGCGCTCTTGCAGATCCCCGGGTTCCACACGCGCAATGCCAAACGCGATGCCGCACGCTGGGTCGACGCGATCAAGCGCGGCAATAGCACCAGGGACCTGCCCGACCTGCGCGCCCCCAAGCCGGACTTGCCGCACCCTCGTTCATGGGCCGAAAAGAACCCGGCCGCGGCGAACCGGCTGGACGCGGCCAAGCTGGTCGTCAATGAGGTGAGCGAGCACTGGAATATTCCCGGCGAGAATCTCTTGACCCCGAAGTACCTGCGTGAATTGTGCTGGAATGCGCCGGCTCGCATCAGCGAGGCAAGCGTAGCGGACATGCTGGAAAATCTCGGTGCCCGCCAGTGGCAGCGTGGACTTCTTGCGGACAAGCTGGCCATCGCGTTGAAGCAGGCCTAGGCGGTTTCCAAGAAGGATTCACCGCGGGTTCCCGGATTTGCGAGGTGCTGCACTTGCACTTCAAGTTACTACTGAGTAACGTATGGTTCAGGTCACAGTGATGCTGGCCACTGCCCGGTCTTCACGGGCAGCATGAACTAACCCCAAGGAGCCCGACGGTGAGTGCCAACGCTTCGACCGTGCGCAACAATGCGCGCCCTTCGCTCGACGACCGCGATGTCGTCTTCATCGACGGGGTACGCACCCCATTTGGCAAAGCCGGCGAGAAGGGGATCTACCACGGTACCCGCGCCGATGACCTTGCCGTCAAAGCCGTACGCGGCCTGCTGGAACGCAACCCGGAAGTTCCTGCCGAGAAGATCGACGAGATCTCCATGGCCGCAACTACGCAGTCCGGCGACCAGGGCTTGACCTTGGGCCGCACCGTGGGCCTGCTCTCCGGCATCCCCAAGTCCGTTCCGGGCTTCGCCATCGACCGCATGTGCGCCGGAGCGATGACCGCCGTCACCGCGACCGCCGGCGGCATCGCTTTCGGCGCCTACGACGTAGTGGTCGCCGGCGGCGTGGAGCACATGGGCAACCACCCCATGGGCGCCGGAGCGGACCCGAACCCGCGCTTCCTCTCCGAGCGCATCGTCGACCCGCAAGCATTGAACATGGGCAATACCGCGGAGAACCTGCACGACCGCTTCCCTGCGATCACCAAGGAACGCGCCGACCGCTATGCTGTCGCATCGCAGGCCAAGCTGGCCAAGGCCTACGAGAACCAGCAGATCCAGGCCGATCTGATCCCCGTGGCAGCCAAGCGGCCGGGCGAAGGCTGGGCCGTGAACTCGGTTGACGAGCCGCCACGGCCAGGCACCACCATGGAATCGCTGGCCGAACTGCGCACCCCCTTCCGCGCCCACGGACGCGTGACCGCAGGCAACGCAGCAGGCTTGAACGACGGAGCCACCGCCGCCCTGCTGGCCAGCGGCGAGGCAGTGCGCGAACTGGGCCTGGAACCGAAGATGCGCATGGTCTCCTTCGCCTTCGCCGGCGTGGACCCGGACGTGATGGGCTACGGGCCGGTGCCGGCCACCGAAAAGGCCCTGGCCAAGGCCGGCCTTGGCATCAACGACATCGGCCTGTTCGAAATCAACGAGGCTTTCGCCGTGCAAGTGCTGTCCTTCCTCGACTACTACGGAATCGACCAGGACGATGAGCGCGTGAACCGGTACGGCGGTGCCATCGCCGTGGGCCACCCGCTGGCCTCTTCCGGCGTGCGCCTGATGTCCCAGCTGGCCCGCCAGTTCTCCGAAGACCATTCGGTGCGCTATGGCATCACCACCATGTGCATCGGCTTGGGCATGGGCGGCACAGTGATCTGGGAGAACCCAAACCACGCGGACTTCGGCAGCAAGGCATAAGGAAGAGACAATGACTGCAATGAGCAAAGATTTCCAGGCTGTCGCGCAGCTGATGCACGATGAGACCGTCACCCACACCTTCGTGAAGGACGTGGCCTTGCCAAGCGGCAAGACACTGGCACTGCTGACCCTGGATAACGGCCTGGACCACAAGAAGCCGACCACCCTCGGGCCCAATGGCCTGCTGGAACTGCGCGCCGCGCTGGAAGTCCAAGCAGAACGCGCCAAGAATGGCGAGATCGATGCCCTGGCGATCACCGGCAAGCCGTACTTCCTGATTGCCGGTGCCGACCTGTCGGCCGTCACCCGCCTGAGCGCACCGGATCAAGCAACCGCCATGGCTTCGCTGGGCCACTACACCTATGAGCTGCTTGCCGATTTGGGCGTTCCGACCTTCGCTTTCATCAACGGCCTGGCGCTCGGCGGCGGCTTGGAAATCGCGCTGGCTTGCAACTACCGCACGGTCAGCACCGCCGCGGGCGCTTTGGGCCTGCCAGAAGGTTTCCTCGGCCTGATTCCGGGTTGGGCCGGCGTATACCGCCTGCCCCGCCTAGTCGGCCCCGAGAACGCGCTGAAGGTCATGATCGAGAACCCGCTGAACAGCAACCGCACCCTCTCCGGTCCGGCAGCTGCCAAGATGGGGGTGGCCGACGCCCTGTTCGAACCAGCTGACTTCATCGAGCACTCCATTGCCTTCGCTGACGGTGTCATCTCCGGAACCACAGAGGTCAAGCGCCCCAATGCGGTCGATCCAACCGATCCCGAGGTTGCTCGCCGCTGGCTGGATGCGGCCGACGCTGCCGAAAAGTTCGTCGATGCGAAGCTGTCCGGCGCGGCCCCGGCACCGTACAAGGTGCTTGAGGTCTTCCGCAAGGGCCTGGCCATCTCGCAGCAGGAATCAGCAGTCCTTGAAGTCGAAGCGCTGACTGGCCTGATGAGCACCCCGCAGTTCCAGAACACCGTGTACGCCTTCCTGGACCTGGTCCAGAAGCGCGGCAAGCGCCCCGCCGGCGCACCGGATCCAAAGCTCGCGCGCCCCGTCACCAAAGTGGGTGTCGTTGGCGCAGGGTTGATGGCTGGCCAGCTGGCCCTGCTGTTCGCCCGCCGCCTGAACGTTCCGGTGGTTATCACCGATCTGGATCAATCGCGCGTGGACAAGGGCCTTGCCTACATCCATGGCGAGATCGACAAGCTGCACGCCAAGGGCCGCATGAGCCAGGATGCGGTCAACCGCACCAAGGCTCTGGTTACCGGATCGGTCACCAAGAAGGCGTTCGCGGATGCCGACTTCGTCATCGAGGCCGTCTTCGAAGAGCTGAATGTGAAGAAGCAGGTTTTCGCAGAGGTTGAAGCCGTGGTCTCCCCCGAGTGCATCCTGGCCACCAACACTTCCTCGCTCTCTGTCACCGAGATGGGCCGCGACTTGTCGCATCCAGAGCGCCTGGTCGGTTTCCACTTCTTCAACCCGGTAGCCGTGATGCCGCTGCTGGAAATTGCTGCTACGGAGTGGACCAACGATTCCTCGCTGTCCACTGCATTCGTGCTGGGCAAGAAGCTGAAGAAGACCACGGTGAAAACCAAGGATTCTGCCGCATTCGTGGTCAACCGCGTACTGCTTCGCCTGATGAGTGAAGTCCAGGCCGCTTTCGACGAGGGCACCGACGCGAAGACAGCTGACTCGGCACTGACCCCCATGGGCCTGCCAATGAGCCCGTTGACCTTGTTGGCGATGGTAGGTCTGCCGGTCGCGCAGCATGTCAACGAGTCGCTGAACGCCGCTTTCGGCGAACGATTTGCCGTCTCGGAGAATCTGCAGAAACTGATCGATGCCAAGATCACTGCCCTCTGGGTCAAGGATGAGGCAGGCAACCAGGTGCTGAATCCCGAGGCTGAAAAGCTGATGGCCTTCGGCGATCAGCACTCGAGCAAGGAACAGATCCTGGCTCGTGTTCAAGATGCTCTGGCCGAGGAAATCGGGCTGCTGCTGGATGAGGGCGTCGTTGCCGAAGCAGCCGACGTCGATCTATGCATGATCACCGGTGCCGGCTGGCCAATGCACCTCGGTGGCATCACCCCTTACCTGGACCAGGTTGGCGCCTCCGAACGTGTCAACGGGAAGAGGTTCAACGGCTAGTACCTTCCGGGCCGTTCTTGGTTCCGGTGCTTCTCCCTGAGTGCTGGACCCATGCGAGATGCCGGGACCGCTTCCCTCATGAGGAAAGCTGGTCCCGGCTTCTTGCTGCCCCGTTAAGATGCAGGAACCCCGTACAGCTGGTAAATGCTGCTGTACGGGGTTCCTGCGCTCCATGGAGCTGGGCTTCGCATGCCCAGTTACTTAGATGATGTCTTCACCATTGCGACGGGCTTCCAGCCATTCCTGGATAAATCCCCTGCTGATGAAGAACAGTACTCCGGCCACTATAACTGGCCATACCAGTACGTACAGGCTCAGGAAAAACGTCGTCATTATTTGCCTCCCAGGCTCTTTGCGTCGTGTCCGGCTTCTGCAGCCCCGGTCTTTGCAGGTACTGCGTCGAAGTCACCGGTGCGTACTGCGATGACATCGAAGTCGAATTCCATCTTGGATCTGAATGACATGAGGTAGCAGACGATGGTACTTACCGAGTAGGCAACCAGCGAGGCGCTCAAGGTCGTGTAGCCGCGCAAGAATCCGAAGACGAATGGTGCGCTGGCCAGCATCGCGACGACCCCAACAATTTTGGCTACGCGCAGACCGAAGAACCCGAAGCTCATCAATGCCAAGACCACGCCAATGCCAATCACCGACAGCAACTCGATCAGCAAGCCGGTGACGCCATTGATAGGGATCAGCTCGAAGCGAACCGGGATGAAGATCGCCAGAGCAACCAGTACTGAAACGGTGAAAGCCTTGTTCGTGACCTTCTTCCAGTAGAAGCTGGCCAAAACCGGGAAGACCAGCGCGCCCCAAAGAGCTCCTACGAAGACCAGCAGGTCCAGGATGTTCAGTTGCATGCTCGCGAAAGCGACTGCCAACGCGGTGGCAACGACCATGGTCGCACGGCCAATGAGAAGCATCTTCTTCGGATCAGCCTTGTCCTTGCCTGCGACGTTCTGTCCGTACACGTCGGCCATCATGATCGAGGACAAAGCTGCCAAGTCCGAGTCAGCAGTTGACGACAGTGCACCAATGATCATGATGAAGAACAGCGCCAGCAGTACACCTGGCAGGTAGCTGGCTGCCATCTCAGGGATGAGGTTGTTCATGTCGCCACCGGATGGCTCGAACCCAATGTACAGGGCGAGCACGCCGAGCATGCCCACGCCAATGACCATCGCGCCGTAGCCGATGGTTGCAGTGATGAAAGTTGGCTTGATCAGGTCCTCGCGTACTGCGAAGAGACGCTGGGCAATGGTCTGGTTGCCAATTGCGTAGGCCAGAACAGCGGCAATGTATGGTGCGCCCTGGCCCAAGAATGCTTCAGAAGAGAAGAAATTGGACTGCTGCGGGGTCAAGTTGCTCGCACCGGTTTCGAATGCGGCCGGGAACCCTGAGGCAAAGAAGATTACTGGGACAATAATTGCTACAGCGCCGAGCATGGCAACGACCTGGACAAAGTCGGTCAATACCGAGGCACGGAATCCGGACCACAGCGTGTAGAGCAGAACGCCGCCGGCAACGGCCAGCACGCCTTGGATGAAGTTGAAGGGCGAAAGCATCGAAATCAATACGCCACCGGCAATGAAGTTGGACATCAAGGAGATGACCGAACCAACGATATTCGACCCGGCGAGCATCAGCTGGCTGGAGCGCCCATGGCGTGCGTGCATGACCTCTGCGAGCGTGTGCGCGCGTGGCGCGACCTTGCGTATCCGCTTGCCGAATGGGTAGATGAACAGAATCATCAACGCACCCCAGAGCCCATAGTGGATCGGGCCGGAGATTCCGTAGGTGTACCCGGACGTGGCCGAGGCATACATCGATGAGGCCCAGATCCAGGTAGCGGTCATGCTTGCAGCGGAAATGCCGAATCCAATTTTATTTCCCGCCGTCATGTAGTCGTCGGCGTTTTCTTTCTTCTTCCCGATTCGGGTGGAAATATAGAAGGTTCCTCCATAGAAGAACACCAATAGCAAGACAACAGTTAGGGCGCTGAACTGCACTATTTCGTTATTCACGCGCCACCTCCCTCTAATAGACAGTGATGAGATTCGCGCCGGGAGCTAAATGCTCAACCGGCGACTTATCCTGCACGTCTTCCTGCGAGATGTCATCGCAAGGGGTAAATTTCAGCTGACGCGCACAAGCCCCTGGGCCCATGAACCACTTCCCAACACTCAAGTTTCGTTCGTTTCTCATTCGTATCGTTCATCCCTAGTCACGGGGAGCACCAGCTCGTGGATTCGCTCCAGAACCTGGCGCTTTTGGCTTCACAACGTGAATCCGGACCCATGGTTTGCCTGCATCGCACTTGCGGCTAGCCATATTGGCGCGCAATGGCGCTTCGGGTCAGTTCAGGCGCGGTACTCGCGTTGGCGAATGCCGCCTGCCTTCCATCGGAGGACTGCTGCCCGGAACTCAACACGCGATTACTGCGTGGAGTAACTCAGTCGGCGATAAAATGCCGCACGGGAAAACAGCGAAAGCTCTCTCCGAAATTAGTAGCTTCAACTAACTACATACAAATATTAGCATGAATGCAAAGATATTCGAATCTTCCGCCGCAAGGCAGCGGGGCAACCCAATCACCGATCGGCCGGCAGGGGGCACGATGTTGAATCAGCCCATCGCCTGTATCAATCACGGGGCTACCTTGCAGATGCGTGTAACGGTGCGCACATAAGTGCGGAAAACCGGGGTAAAAAATATCTAGTTCTGGCCGTTCTATTCCCCACTGGGAGACGGGCGGGCATGCCCCAATTACACCACCCGAAATGCCCCACCTGGATTACTAACCTCTCCAAAGTGCGGGATTCAGAGCCATGCCGAGGGAGCACCCGGCGCTATGGATACTCTCGGGACTTCGAAAACACTGCATAAATATTCATAGTATTCGATACCGCCTGGCGAACGCATGCAGACCGCTCCCCCGCCGATCAAACTCACCGCATGCCGCATCCTCCTGACGCGGACGCTTTGCTCTTAGCGCCGGCACAGAGATCTCTGCCAGAATGGGTGCATGACTGACATCGCCCGACCAGCCCGTCGTACGTTCATGTGCGCCTCGGCAGCACTTGGTTCCGCCGCACTGCTCACCGCCTGCGGTGATGGACATTCTGAAGCCGACACCCCCGAGGCATTGCCGATCCCTGAACCAACCGGAGAAGGACAGGCGCTCATGAAGGCCAAGGACCTTGCCATCGGATCGCGTGCACTCGCTCCAGCCAAGGATCCTTCCGGAAAAGAAGTAGGCGTTTTGCTCTTCCGCAAGGATGAGAAGACAGTTTTGGCCTACTCGAACGTCTGCACCCACCAGGGTTGTGCCGTGAGCCCGAAGTCCAGCAAGGAAGATTTCTACTGCGCCTGCCATGGCTCACGATTCGCACCCGCTGACGGTACCGTGGACGAAGGTCCAGCTATCGCGGCTCTGCCACGCTACGCGGCGGCAATTGAAGGTGACGACATCGTCGCCTATATCACCGCCGCAGAGTAGTTTCCCAGCTCTTTTAAAGCACGAAAGGCTGAACCCGGATGGGTTCAGCCTTTCGTGCTTTCTAATTGGTTCGTTTAGAACAATGCAACCTTCTGCGGGGTCGGGAAGAGCTCATCCATCTGGACCCGTTCCGCAGCGCTCGGAACCCAACGCACCGCTGCAGCGTTGGCTCGAATCTGCTCGGGACGGGTGGCGCCGGCAATCACTGAGGCCACCGGCGACTGCGCTGCCAGCCACGAAAACGCCAATTCGATCGGCGTCAGATCCCGTTCGGCGGCAAACGCATCGAATTGATCCAACTGCTCGAAATCGCTGGTTTCCACGAGATGCTGACGAGCGTGAGTCAGGCGACTGCCTTCTGGGGCATGCCCCTTGGAGTATTTCCCGGTCAGCAGGCCGTTTGCCAGCGGGAAGTAGGGCAAGACGCCCAGATCGAATTCACGAGCCGCTGGAAGCACTTCCAGTTCTGCACGGCGGTCAATCAGGTTGTAGTGATTCTGTGCCGAGACGAATCGCTCGGTTCCCAATTCACGGGCCACGTACTCCGCCTGGGCGATTTGCCAGCCGGCCCGGTTGGAATGACCGATGTAGCGAACCTTGCCGCTGGTGACTAGCTCATCCATAGCCCGCAAGGTTTCTTCGATGGGAGTGTTCGCATCTGGGGTATGGAACTGATACAGGTCGATGTAGTCGGTACCGAGCCGCTTGAGCGACGCTTCGACGGCTTTGACGATATAACGGCGCGAACCACGTGCATTGAAGTCCGGACCATTTGCGCCCTGCATATCCATGCCGAATTTGGTGGCCAGCACGATGTCATTGCGTGCTTGCCCTAGCGCTTTGCCCAGACGGATTTCGGAAAGCCCTGGTTCCTTTCCATAGACATCCGCGACATCGAAGAGCGTAATACCCGCATCAAGCGCCGCATGGATAACCGCGTCGGTTCCTTCTTGGGATTCGGTCGCAGTACCTGCGCGGCCAAGATTGTTGCAGCCTAGCCCGACGACGGAAACACTCAGGCCGCTGCGGCCTAGCTGACGGAATTCCATGGACACCTCATCTGTTGGTTTGTTCATCCGCTTCACTGAGCGACGTTATACCCATAGGCTATCCGGTAGGTAGTTGTGCTCAACATTTCACAGCACAATTCACTGCATTGCATATTTATCCATTAGGATGGAAACATGTCTAAAGTTCTTACCAATCTCCCTGTAGGCGAGCGCGTAGGTATCGCGTTCTCCGGTGGCCTCGACACCTCGGTGGCAGTAGCCTGGATGCGCGACAAGGGCGCCATCCCTTACACCTACACTGGCGACCTCGGCCAGTACGACGAGCCAGATATCGACGCTGTACCTGGCCGTGCACTGGAGTACGGTGCAGAGAACTCCCGCCTGGTTGATTGCAAGCCTGCTCTGGTTGAAGAAGGCTTCGCAGCACTCGCCTGCGGCGCTTTCCACATCCGCACTGGCGGCAAGACCTACTTCAACACCACCCCGCTGGGCCGCGCCGTCACCGGCACCCTGCTGGTCCGCGCAATGCGCGAAGATGGCGTGGATGTCTGGGGCGACGGTTCGACCTACAAGGGCAACGACATCGAGCGCTTCTACCGCTACGGCTTGATGGCCAACCCTAAGCTGCGCATCTACAAGCCATGGCTCGACCCCAACTTCGTTGCAGAGCTTGGTGGCCGCCAGGAAATGTCCGAATGGCTGCAGGAGCACGGTTTCCCTTACCGCGATTCGGCCGAAAAGGCCTACTCAACCGATGCCAACATCTGGGGCGCAACCCACGAGGCGAAGACCCTGGAACTGCTGAACAGCTCCATCGAGTCTGTTGAGCCGATCATGGGCGTGAAGTACTGGGACGAGAACGTAGAGATCAAGACCGAAGATGTCTCGGTTTCCTTCGTCGCTGGCCGCCCGGTAGCCATCAATGGCAAGGAGTTCACCGATCCGGTGGCTCTGGTCAACGAAGCTAATATCATCGGCGGACGCCATGGTCTGGGCATGAGCGACCAGATCGAGAACCGCATCATCGAGGCCAAGTCCCGTGGCATCTACGAAGCACCAGCAATGGCGCTGCTGTACATCGCCTACGAACGCCTCGTGAACGCGATCCACAACGAAGACACCGTGGCCAGCTACCACAACGAAGGCCGCCGCTTGGGCCGTCTGATGTACGAAGGCCGCTGGCTGGACCCGCAGGCCCTGATGCTGCGCGAATCGCTGCAGCGCTGGGTCGGCTCGGCCATCACCGGTACCGTCACCATCCGCTTGCGCCGTGGCGACGACTACACGATCGTGAACACCGAGGGCGAGAACCTGAGCTACCACCCGGACAAGCTTTCGATGGAGCGCGTAGGCGACGCCGCTTTCGGCCCAGTGGACCGCATCGGCCAGCTGACCATGCGCAACCTGGATATCGCGGACTCCCGCGGCCGCCTGGAGCAGTACGCCAACATGGGCCTGGTCGGCGGCACCACCGCTGAACTCGTCGGCTCGCTGGAAGCTGGCGGAGCTGATGACATCGTGAACGCAACCCAGGTTGATAGCGATGACCTGGCGACCGACCGCGCTATCGAGTCTGCTGCATTCGACGCAGGCACCGACTAGACGCCAAGGCACAGCTAGAGGATCGGCCAGGTTCTCCCTTCACGGGGAGAACCTGGCCGATCTTTTATTCTGCCCGGAAACCGGTCAGCGCAAAAAAATAGTCCCAGACGTGTGAACGTCCGGGACTAGCCTGGGTTGCAGGCTGTCAGCCCTCGATCAAGGACAGCAGCGGGCTCACCGCGATGGTGAAACCAATCAAGGAAATCAGTCGAAGTACCATGCGGACACGTGCTCCCTGCTTGGTATTCGGTTCTGGCAGGCGGAAGCCCTGTTCAACGATCCACACCAATATGGCAATGACAACTCCGGTCAAGGCAACCTGCGCTGGGGCGAGGCCAGAAAGCAGGGACACCACTCCAATGCCGATGATGACACCGACGCAAGCCTGGAAAACCAGGTGCAACGGCGTGCGGGTTGCTCCCATCCGCGGGACTTTACGCTGGGCACCGGGGGTCTCGTCCCGGTCTTCTTGTGGAATCATTTCTCCTTGTTTCCTGCTCGTTTAAACCTGTGCTTTCGCGGGGCCGCGCGAAGACACCACTTCCTTGGACAACAGCAGGCCACTGCCGCCGTTAAAAACCACAGTACCGAACCGTGGAGCCCGGGCTACTTCTTCGAATCCCAGGGCACGATGAAGCGCCAAAGACGCAGTATTCTGCGCGTTGACCACGCACCATGCGGTCGAAGCGCGCTGCGCAATCCATGACAGCCTGGCCTCGGTTAGGCTTCGTGCCACGCCCCGTTGCCGGTATCCGCAGGCAACCTCGATCCCGGCAAGGTAATAGCCAGCTGGCGCCAACGGATCAGCAGGCTCCCACCAATGGGCTCGAGCCCAGCCAAGCAGCTCTCCGGCCGGGTTCTTGACGACTACCTGGCATTCACCAGCGCCCCAATTTCCAGGTTCAGCCTGACGCCCCAAACTCTCCGACAGCCGACGGATGGCCGGGTGGTCCGCTGCCTGCATTGGCTGCGTCGCAACTATGGGGCTTATCATTCGTGATCAGTCGATGGACATCGGCTTTGGTGGCATCGGGTGCGCCATCTTCAGCTTGTTCAATTCCGCATAGGGCGCAACACCGATACTCATCTTGGTGAAGTCCAGCTTGGCTTCGCGGATGCACGTCTTGATCGCAGCGACTGCAAGCTTTGGAGCTGGTGATAGGACTCGGATGTTCAGCTTTCGGTTACCGAAATCGCTGGACTCCACCGTGCCAAGTCCGCGCCATGCCAAGTGGCCGGTCAGCGCTTCCTTGGCCTTCTTGTCCAGGTACTGGTCGCGCTCGGTGCCATTTGCGGATTTCAGCGCGTACTGCACGATAACCCACGACTGATCTTCTTCCTTGATCTCTGCATAGCCTTCGGCAGCACAGGCTTCAGCGAAACCAGCGAACAATTCGTCGGCGCGGTCGGTGTTTACGTTCTGGACTTCATTGGTCTTGGACATATGTCCCACGGTGCCGTGATTGATCACGAACTGACCCAATTCATCGTCCTCGAACTGCTGGAACCATGCTTCGCGGAATTCCAGTTCGTTCTTTTCGTTCATCCGGTAGGTGCGAATGATCGCCATGTGATTACCCCTTGGGTCTACGGTGTGCTTAGTTATCTAAATTTTTGGAGGCTTCGGCAAGCTGTGCGGCTAGGCGCTCAGCCTTGGATTGCCAGGTGGCGCGGTGTTCGGCATTGAACGGTGCATCGTTGTTGATCACGGTGCCGAGCAACAGTCCAGCTTCTCTTCCAATACTACGAACTAGGGAAGCTGGATAGTTCATGCCTATTTCATGTTCGGCGAATTCATCTTCATCATCAAGGAACACGCCTTGGCTACGTGAACGAATCACGTCCAAATCCATGTCAATGGAGTTGACTTCCCAAGCGCCACGCTTCATCCGTCGCCATCCGATGTTGCTGGACAGGTCGATGTAGACATCAAAATCTTCCAGTGCATCCGCATAGAGGGTGGCAATCCACTGGCCCGAGTGTGGAATCAGGCAGAGCGCATTACTCGCTGCCAAGTGTGCGGTGCCCGGACGGGCTACCAGTGCGCCGGCCGGCTGGTGAAGCCAATGTCCGTATTTGTCCTGTCCGAGATAAAATCCGGGCACCACCCAGTGCGGGCTGGAATCATACTTCCAGGCGCGCGCTACCACCAAGGAACCCTCGGCGATAGTTTCTGGGCTACGGGGCAGGTCTACCGGGCAGCCGGACGGTGAGCTCACAGCTTCGGAATCTGACCGGTAGGCAGGTCTTGTCCAGGGAGGGGCCGGGCGAATGGAACCTTGGTTCCCAGAACCTGCGCCAGGGTATCGCGGGCTACCTGCTGTGCAGTCAGTCCAACGCGGTCCAAGACCTCAGCACGAGTTCCGTGCGCCAAGAATTCGGTAGGCAAACCTACTTCGTTCAGAGCCGTATCGACACCCGCTGCACGCATTTCGGTGCGCAAGCGCGAACCCACACCGCCGGCTCGGACGCCATCTTCGATGCAGACCACAATGCGGTGACGGGCTGCCAGTGAAATCACCGAGGTTGGCATTGGTAGAACCCAACGAGGATCCACCACGGTCACCGATACGCCCTGGCTGTTCAGTCGTTCTGCGACATCCAGCGAAAGCTCGCTCATGGCGCCCACGGAAACGATGAGAACATCCGGTGCGGAACGGTCCCCCAAGCGTGCCAGAACATCCACGCCATCTGGCAGGCGGTCCACAGCTTCGATGGGTTCACCCACCGAGCCCTTGGAGAATCGCACGACACTTGGCGCATCATTGATGTCAAGGGCTTCACGCAGTTCCTCCCGCAGGCGGTCGGCATCGCGCGGCGCAGCCAGATGCAGGTTAGGCACGATCTGGGTCAGCGCCATATCCCACATGCCGTGGTGGCTGGCGCCGTCCGGGCCGGTGACTCCAGCGCGGTCCAGCACGATGGTGACACCTGCCTTATGCAGGGCCACGTCCATCAGCAATTGGTCAAAGGCACGGTTGAGGAAGGTCGCGTAGACGCAGACCACCGGGTGCAGTCCGCCAAAGGCAAGGCCGGCGGCAGTAGTCATGGCGTGCTGTTCGGCGATGCCCACGTCAATGACGCGTTCAGGGTGTTCCTGGGACATTTTCTTCAGGCCCACTGGCTGCAGCATGGCACCGGTGATCGCCACAATGTCCTCGCGCTCGTTGGCCACCGCCGCGATCTCTTCGCCGAAGACGCTGGTCCAGCTCTGCGCGCTGGACTTGGAAACCGGCAGACCGGTGATTGGGTCGATAACGCCAACGGCGTGGAACTGGTCAGCTTCATCGGCGCGGGCCGGAGCGTAGCCGTGGCCCTTCTCAGTCAGGGCATGCACGAGCACTGGGCCCGCGTACTGCTTGGCCTGCTGCAGCGCTTCTTCTACTGCGCGCTGGTTGTGGCCATCGATCGGGCCGATGTACTTCAGGCCCAGGTCCTCGAACAGGCCTTGCGGTGCCCACCAGTCCTTGATGCCCTTCTTGGTGGCGTGAAGGGACTTGTAAGTGAAATCGCCTACTGGCCCGGATCCCTTGAGCTTGACCTTGAGCTTGTCCATGGCGTTCTCGTAGGCCGGGTGGGTACGGAACTTGTCCAGCTGCTGGCGCAGTCCCGAAAGCTGGTTGGCCAGGCCGCCGATGGTCGGGGCGTAGGAGCGGCCGTTGTCGTTGACCACGATGACTGCTTTGCGGTCCTTGTCGGCAGCGATGTTGTTGACTGCTTCCCAGGCCATGCCGCCGGTCAAGGCGCCATCGCCCACCAGGGCTACGGCGTAGCGGTCATTGTTATTCATCAGCTTGTTGGCGCGGGAAATTCCATCAACCCACGACAGCGAGGAGGAAGCATGGGAGGACTCAACCACATCGTGTTCTGATTCACCGCGGTCAGGGTAGCCCGACAGGCCTCCTTGCTGGCGCAAGGTCTCGAAATTCTGGCGTCCGGTAACCAACTTGTGCACATACGACTGGTGTCCCGTATCGAAGACGATGGAGTCAGTTGGGGAATCGAAGACACGATGGATGCCCAAGGTCAGCTCGATAACACCGAGATTGGGACCCAAATGGCCGCCAGTACGAGCAACATTGTCGATGAGGAAGCCGCGGATTTCCTCCGCCAAGTCGTCGAGCTGCTCGAGGGTAAGCGCCCGCAGGTCACTTGGTTTCTTGATGGTCTTCAATAAAGACACGTTCATCCCCTTCACAAATTCGCCGACAATAGGCTGGAAAGCCCATGCGAAATACCTAGTTTACCGCGTTCAAGGCTTCTTTCATTATCCGTCAACGTCCGTGCTGGTGCTAATTTCCTAGCAATGACGTTCACTACCCCGAACGCAAGTGCCCGTTCGCGTGCGAGCCTAGTTGCGGTCCAGCGTATCGGCCAGCATTTGCAGCCCTTGCGCTTCGAAGGATTCATCTCCAACTTCATAAGACCAGACGGCCGTGCCCAGGCCTTCACGTAGTTGCATCATTTTCCATGATAATTCTTCGCGCGGATCATAGCCGTAGCCCTGAAGGAAGGCTTGTTCCAGCTCCGGATGCCCCACCCACTGCTGTAGTGAGAGTCGCGCGAAGTCGCTGGAAGCTGGACGGAATTCAAAACGTCCAAAATCAATGACTTTCAGTTTTCCTTGGTCTACGAGCCAATTACGAGGCTGCCAGTCTCCGTGCGTTGGGACGACGGCCACGGATTTAGGCTCGTAGCTGGTGAACAGGTCCCTGATCTGCTGGCACCGTGAAGCACCAATGCGGTGCTTGCGTTCAAGCAGCTGAAGGAATTTTGCCGTCAGCCGGGCTTCGTAGCCATGAGCAACACGCTGTTCTTGATCGTGCAGCAACCTGAGCGCGTGTCCCGCCTGTCGATGCGAATCCGGCGCGTATTCATGTTCTGTCCCTACGCACAGTTCTCCGGGTTGGTAGTCCAGCACTGCCAGGCGGTGCACATCGCTTGAAAAACGCAGCCGCGCGGCCAGCCCGGCTTCGGCAAGTACACGCGTGTACCGGCGATGTGCTTCCAGCTCCCGGATGATGTGATGGTTGCTTTCGCCCGCGGTCTTGAGCACGAAGTGCTTTCCGGCTGCATCCAAATGGAGGACCTTAATGTCTGTCAGCCCCCAAGACATGTCCGAAACGACTGTTGCCTCTCCGAGCCAGGAACGCACTTGGTGCACTTGGCCCGCATTCAGCAGATCTTCAAGGGCAGGTGACGTCATCGGAAGTTCCTCTCCGCCAACAGTTTTCTGGAAGTGATTCCCGAGTCTAGCAATTGATCTCCAGGCTCCCTGCGGGCGGCGCTAAGCTGAGCGTATGCCATCTTCCTTCGATCCTCATCACGTCTCAGCGAGTTATTCGAGTCTCGCCAGCGCCTATATCGATCTGTTCGCTTCGCCCGAGCAGGCGGAGCTTGAAGACCGGGAGCTGATTGCGGCGTGGGCGGGGCAGCTGGAGGGGCCGGTCCTGGACGCTGGCTGCGGGCCTGGGCATTGGACACAGTTCATCGCCGATGCCCATCGGCCGGCTACAGGCGTTGACCTCGTTCCGGAGTTTCTGCACTTCGCACGGCGCAACTTCCAGAAGCCCGATTTCCTGCGTGCGGACTTGGCACAGTTGCCGTTCGAAGACCACCATTTTTCCGGGGTGCTCGCCTGGTACTCGGTAATCCATGCTCCTCCAGCCGAGCTTCCGCAGCTGTTGGGCGAGTTTGCCCGGGTGCTCAAGCCACGCGGCAAGCTGCTGCTCGGATTCTTTGCCGGGGATCAGCTAGAAGCCTTTGGCCACCAGGTCGCCCCGGCCTGGTATTGGCCGCCCGGGGAATTGGAGCTGTTGTTGGAAACGTCAGGCTTCAGCGTGCTGGAAGTTGGCACCCGCACCCGGTCCACGGCCCGCACCCATGGTCAGCTGAGTGCGCAAAAGGCTGGTTAAAAACCTGAGACCCAAGGCAATTGCCTTGGGTCTCAGGTTTTCCCGCGATGCGGAACTACTTAGAGATTCGCTTCGACCGGAGCCGAGGTGGATCTGCTAGTTGGCAGCGGCGATCTGGCGCAGTACGTACTGCAGGATGCCACCGTTGCGGTAGTAGTCAGCTTCACCTGGGGTGTCGATGCGCAGAACTGCGTCGAACTCGGTAACCTTGCCGTCTTGTGCGGTTGCGGTAACCTTCAGGGTCTTCGGGGTGGTGCCGTTGTTCAGCTCGGTCACGCCGGAGACAGCGAAGGTCTCGGTTCCGGTCAGACCCAGCGAATCAGCGGATTCGCCCTCTGGGAACTGCAGCGGCAGAACGCCCATGCCGATCAGGTTCGAGCGGTGGATACGCTCGAATGATTCGGTGATGACGGCCTTGACGCCCAGCAATGCGGTGCCCTTGGCAGCCCAGTCACGCGAGGAGCCCGAGCCGTATTCCTTGCCGCCAAGAACGACCAGCGGGGTGCCGGCAGCCTTGTAGTTCTCTGCAGCGTCGTAGACGTAAGCCTGCGGAGCATCAGCCTGGGTGAAGTCGCGGGTGAAGCCACCCTCGACGCCGTCCAGCAGCTGGTTCTTGATGCGGATGTTGGCGAAGGTACCGCGGATCATGACTTCGTGGTTGCCACGGCGCGAGCCGTAGGAGTTGAAGTCCTTGCGATCCACGCCGTTCTCGATCAGGTAGCGGCCAGCCGGGGTTTCCGACTTGAACGAACCTGCAGGCGAGATGTGGTCGGTGGTCACCGAGTCGCCCAGCTTCAGCAGCACGCGAGCGCCGCTGATGTCCTGGACTGGCTGCGGCTCGGCGGTCATGCCGTCGAAGTACGGTGCCTTGCGTGCGTAGGTCGACTTCTCGTCCCATGCGAAGGTCGAACCCTCCGGGGTGTCCAGTGCCTTCCAGCGAGCGTCGCCTTCGAAGACTCCGTCGTAGCCCTTGGCGAACATTTCCTTGTCGATCGACGAGTCAATGATCTCCTGGACCTCGACAGGCGATGGCCAGATGTCCTTCAGGAAGACATCGTTGCCCTCGGCGTCCTGGCCCAGTGCGTCGGTCTCGAAGTCGAAGTCCATGGTGCCAGCCAGTGCGTAGGCGATGACCAGTGGCGGGGAAGCCAGGTAGTTCATCTTCACGTCTGGGTTGATGCGGCCTTCGAAGTTGCGGTTGCCCGAAAGAACTGCGGTAGCTGCGAGGTCGTTGGCGTTGATGGCCTCGGAGATCTCGGCATCCAATGGACCGGAGTTGCCGATGCACGTTGCGCAACCGTAGCCAACAACGAAGAAGCCGAGCTTCTCCAGGTATGGCAGCAGGCCGGACTTCTCGTAGTACTCGGTAACGACCTTCGAGCCTGGCGCGACCGAAGTCTTGACCCATGGCTTGGAGGTCAGGCCCTTGTCAGCTGCGTTGCGAGCCAGTACGGCTGCGGCCAGCATGACCGAAGGGTTGGAGGTGTTCGTGCACGAGGTGATCGAAGCGATCGAAACCAGGCCGTGGTCCAGGGTGAACTGGGTGCCATCTTCCTTGGTGACATCGACGGCTACCGACGGGCGGCCAGCGCCCTGGGTGTCGTCGGCGTTCGATACGTAGTTGTGCAGGTCCTTGCGGAACTGTTCCTTCGAGGAAGACAGCTCGATGCGGTCCTGTGGACGCTTCGGGCCGGCGATCGATGGAACCACGGTCGACAGATCCAGCTCGAGGTATTCCGAGAAACGGATCTCGCGGCTTGGATCGTGCCACATGCCCTGTTCCTTGGCGTAAGCCTCGACCAGTGCCACGTTCTCGTCGCTGCGGCCGGTCAGGCGCAGGTAGTCGAGGGTGACATCGTCGATCGGGAACATCGCGGCAGTGGAGCCGAATTCTGGGGACATGTTGCCGATGGTTGCACGGTTGGCCAGTGGCACTGCTGCCACGCCTTCGCCGTAGAACTCAACGAACTTGCCAACAACGCCGTGCTTGCGCAGCATTTCGGTGATGGTCAGCACCACGTCGGTTGCGGTGGCGCCAGCTGGGATCGAGCCAGCCAGCTTGAAGCCGACAACGCGTGGGATCAGCATGGAGACAGGCTGGCCGAGCATTGCTGCCTCGGCTTCGATGCCGCCAACGCCCCAACCCAGCACGCCCAGGCCGTTGACCATGGTGGTGTGGGAGTCGGTGCCTACGCAGCTATCCGGGTAAGCGCGCAGTACGCCGTTGACCTCGCGGGTCATGACGGTGCGTGCCAGGTACTCGATGTTGACCTGGTGCACGATACCGGTGCCCGGTGGGACGACCTTGAAGTCATCGAATGCAGTCTGGCCCCAGCGCAGGAACTGGTAACGCTCGCCGTTGCGCTGGTACTCGATCTCCATGTTGCGCTCGACAGCGCCTTCGAAACCGAAGGTGTCGATCTGCACGGAGTGGTCGATGACCATTTCGGCTGGTGCCAGCGGGTTAACGCGGGTTGGGTCACCGCCGAGGTCCTTGACAGCCTCGCGCATGGTTGCCAAGTCAACGACACAAGGCACGCCGGTGAAGTCCTGCATCAGCACACGTGCAGGGGTGAACTGGATTTCGGTGTTCGGCTGAGCCGAAGCATCCCACTGACCCAGTGCATTGATGTGCTCGTTGGTTACGTTCGCGCCGTCTTCGGTGCGAAGCAGGTTCTCAAGAAGAACCTTAAGGCTGTAAGGAAGGCTGTCCGAGCCTTCAACCGTATTTAGTCGGTAAATTTCGTATTCGGTTCCATTGACGTCAAGTACGCCCTTGGCACCGAAGCTGTCCACATTGCTCACGTGGGACTCCTCTCGCCAGACACTCATTCTGTTGCACACGCACACTGTAATTCCAGTTAGGAGTTCCTAACTGAGATAGTCAGGCTCCTAGCGTGGCAGAGCTAAAAACAGTCTATCGCCTAAGCTCATAAAAAGACTCCTCGGAATAAATTTTCATCCGAATTCGTGTCTAATCGGACAATTTCAGGTGTTTAACGGCGCACGAAGAGCCCGATGGACTCCATATGGTGGGTATGCGGGTACAAATCGTGAATCTCCATATGCTCTAATTCGTAGCCGCGGCCCATCAAACGCGCGGTATCACGGGCGAAAGCCGCAGGGTCGCAGGACACGTAACAAATCCGGGATGCAGCAATGGAAGCCAGCTCCGCAGCCACCTGCTTATCGATCCCGGTGCGGGGCGGGTCAAGTACCACGGCGTCCAGGGAGGCATCCCCGGCGACCTGCCGTAACACTCGCTCAACACGGCCTCGGATCACCGTGGCCTGCGAATAGGAGCGCAGATTCTTCTTCGCATCGGCATGCGTGCCCGGAGCGCCTTCAATTGAGAAGACCCGGCCCTGGGAGCCAACTGCCTTAGCCAACGGGACGGAGAACAAGCCAGCACCCGCATAGAGGTCGGCGATTTGCTCGCCAGCGGCTGGCTCGGTCAGTTCAACTACGCGCTGGGAAAGCAGGCTGGCCGCCTCTCGATGCACCTGCCAGAAGCCTTCACCGGTAATCCGGAACTTCTCCCCCAGTACCTTTTCGGTCAGGAACGCCGAACCAGCCAAGGTCTGCAAGCTGCCTTTGCCGTCAGCCGCCGAGCCGCCCCGCTGGCTGAAAGCGGCGACATTGACACCCTCCGGGAACTGCTTTGCCACCTTTGCCGCGGCGCCGGTACTTGCTTCAGCCAGCAGGATCAGCACGGTCTGGTCATCCTGGCTGGATACCGCAGCCTCGACACGCTCGATTCCGCTGTAGTACACAGAGTACAAGCCGGTGGCCTCGATAGCCGGATGGGCCAATGGCATCTGCGCGATGCCGGTCAACTGGTTACTGCGGAATGCGCTCATCGCGAGCTTGCCCTGTGCGTCCACCGAATAGGACATCCGGGTACGCCAGCCCAGGCCGTCGGCCGCGCCCTTGACCGCTTGCACCGCAGGGAAGTTGTAGTCCTCCGCCTTCAGGCCGCCTAGACGGGTCATCTGCTCGGCAGCAACCTGCGACTTGAGCTCACGCTGGTGCTCAAGGGTGATGTGGCCGAACTCTGCGCCACCCACCGGGTCACGATGCTTCAGGGCATCAGCGGCATCCCAGAAGTGGGGCACGCGGTGCTCGCTGGCTTCGAGCACCTCGGCGACGTCGGCACGCCAGAATTTGGCCTCCGGCGCACTGTCCGTCAGGCGCACATTCACCAGCTCTCCGGGAATGCCGTGGCGCACGAAGATCACGCGGCCCTCATGGCGGGCGACGGTGTGGCCGCCATGGGCAATCTTGCCCAGGCGGACGGTGAGCATTGGTGTTTCAGTCATCGATCTTGTCTTTCATCAGAAGCATTGAATTCAGCGGTGTGCCGAAGATTCTTCGGTCGGCCCGCCGCCCAGGGCATGCGAAGCACTGAGCAGGCGCCATGGAACCGAGGCGATCAAGACGCCCGGTTCATAGTGCAGCCGGTTTTTCACTCGTAAAGCGGTTTGGTTGTGCACCAGCTGTTCCCACCAGTGGCCCACTACGTATTCAGGGATGTACACGACGATCAGTTCCCGCGGGGATTCACGCTTGATGGAACGAATATGCTCAATCAGCGCCCCGGGGATATCGCGGTACGGAGAAGCCAGGGCGGTGATCGGCACCGGAATCTGCAGGCGTTCCCAGTCCCGGAGGGTCTTTTCGGTTTTGCTTCGTTCCACATCCACGATGATTGCTTCGAGCTTCGAGGGACGCGAAGCTCGGGCGAAGGCCAAGGCCCGCAGCACCGGCTTGCGCACGGTGGAGACCAGCACCAGTGCATGCACCCGGGAGGGCAAGGCCGTGGCGGCAACGTCCTCATCCACCGCCAGCTCGTCGTCAACCTTCTGGTAGTGGCGCTGCAGTGAATCCATGATCAGCATCAAGGCCGCAATGCCCAGCACGGCCAACCACGCGCCGTGGACCAAGCGGGTGGCCAAGACGACCACCAGCACCAGTGCCGATAGGACCAGGCCCACCAGGTTCAGCAGGCGCTTGCGCTGCTTGGCCGCACGGATCCTGCGGTCGGCAATGGGAACCAGCACGCGTTTCCAGTGCTTGAGCATGGCCAGCTGGCTGAGCGTAAAGGAAACGAACACGCCCACCACGTACAGCTGGACCAGCAAGGTGACATCGCCTTGGAACAGCAGCACCAGTGCAATCGCGGCAACGCCCAGGGACAATATGCCGTTGGAGAAGCCCAGCCGATCACCGCGGGTACGCAGCTGGCGTGGCAGGAAGCCGTCGGTAGCCAGATGGCTGGCCAGCAGGGGGAAGGAGTTGAAGGCCTGGTTTCCGGCCAGCAGCAGCACGGCAATGGTCAGCACCGAAACAATGACCAGGCCGAAGGTGAAATCGCCGAACACGGCTTGCGCCAGCTGGCCAAGGACCGGGACCTGCACAAACCCTTCAGGGATCGGGGCACCGTCGAGCAAGAATGAGGCCTGCGGGTCGGCGACGACCTTGATGCCGGTGGCACGGGCAAGCATCAGCGTGCCAAGTGTCAGTACCCCGGAGAGCAGGCCCAGCACCAGCAGGATCCGCGCCGCGTTCTTGGCCCGCGGCTTGGCCAGGGTCTGCACGTTCGAGATCGGGACCTCGATACCGGTCAGCGCCGCCGAACCCGTACTGAAAGCACGCAGGATCAGCAATGCACCGACGACACCGTGCAGCCCATTGGCAAACTCTTCTTCCGGCACAATCGTGAAATCCGCGCTCGGGGCAAGCCCGAGGGTACCGGTCAGCGCCATCACCCCGCCGATAGCGACCAGCAGCAGCATGCCGATCACGAAGAGGTAGACCGGAATGGCCAGGGTCCAGCGCCCTTGTCCCCTGCCGCGCAGATTACCGACCACGAGGAATGCGACAAGTCCAGCAGCCACCCAAGCCTTGTACTCGGCCACTGCAGGGAAAATGGCGGCGAGATACAGGGCAGCTGATGAGCTGGACACAGCAACGGTGAGCACGAAGTCGACCAGCAGCGCAGCGGCGACCGCTGTTCCCGGGCGCGCACCCAGGTTCTTCTTCACGATCTCGTAGTCGCCACCGCCAGAGGGGTACTCCATGACCGATTGCCGGTAGGACAGCACCAGCACCACCAGCACGGCAAGGACAGCAAGTCCGACCATCGGCGAAAGCGCGGTGGCCGCGATGCCCGCAATGGCCAGGGTCAGCAAGATTTCGTCTGGCGCGTACGCCAAGGACGACAGGGCGCTGGACGAGAAAATCGGCAACGCGACGTTAGGTGGCAACGGCTTCTTTTTCAGCTGTTCAGTTCTGAAAGGCCGGCCCACCAAGATCCGCTTCAGACCGTCAAATAATGCAGGCACGACACAACGTTATCGCAGGGTGCAAGGCACATGGGTGCTGCACCACCGATAAACTGGGTGCGATCAGCGCTATTGTTGCATTCGGAGCACACAGCTTGTGTGCGCCACTGGACATGCAGCAAGCAGTAGACCCAAGGAGTTCTCGGTGGCACATTTCGTGATCATGGGGTGCGGACGCGTCGGTGTCTCGCTAGCCCACACGCTGGATTCAGCGGGGCATTCCGTGGCAGTCATTGACCAGGACCCGCATGCCTTCCGCCGGCTGAGCAAAGGCTTCTCAGGTTCCACGGTGACCGGCATGGGGTTCGACAAGGACACCCTGGAAGCTGCCAAAATCGATGAGGCCTATGCTTTCGCCGCCGTATCCAGCGGTGATAATTCCAACATTCTCGCCACTCGCGTATCGCGCGAAACCTACAACGTCCCCCATGTCGTGGCCCGCATCTACGATCCAGGGCGCGCCGAGATCTACCAGCGCCTGGGTATCCCCACCGTGGCCGCGGTCCGTTGGAGCACCGATCAGGTGCTGCGCCGGATCCTGCCCGACTATTCGATGCGCGGTGACTTCCGGGAGCCATCGGGGCGCCTGGTGCTTTCCGAAGTTGCCCTGCACCGCGACTGGTATGGACGGCTGGTCAAGGAGCTGGAAGCGGCCGCCGGGGTACGAGTGGCCTATCTGACCCGCTTCGGCGAAGGCACCATCCCCGAGAGCCGCACCCGATTGCAGGGCGGCGACCTGGTGCACGTGATGATGCGGCTCGATGAGTCCAAGGACATCGAAAAGATCCTTGCCAGCCCGCCGGCTGCGCAGGCCAACGAATAATCTGAGAGGCACCCCCATGAAGGTCATGATTGCCGGGGCCGGCTCGGTCGGTTCCTCCATTGCCCGCGAACTTGTGATCAACCATCACGAAGTCCTGCTTATCGACCTGCAGCCGGAAATGGCCGAGCGCGCCGACCTGGAAGCGGTGAAGTGGCTGATTGGCGATGCCTGCGAATTAGCTGTCTTGCAGCAGGCACAGCTGGAAGAGTACGACGTGGTCGTTTCGGCAACCGGCGATGACAAGGTGAACCTTGTGGTCTCGTTGCTGGCCAAGAGCGAATTCGGCATCCGGCGCACCGTAGGCCGCGTGAACAATCCGAAGAATGAGTGGATGTTCGATGACGCCTGGGGCGTAGATGTAGCGGTCAGCACCCCGCGGCTGATGACCGCGCTGGTGGAAGAAGCCGTGGAGGTGGGCGACCTGGTGCGGCTGCTGACGCTGAAGACCGGCGAGGTCTACATGGTCGAGTTCACCGTCCCGCACGATTCGGCGTTGATTGGCCGCAGCATCGGGCGCATCTCCTGGCCCGAAGACACCACCATGATGGCAGTGGTTCGCGATAAAACGCCGTTCCCGCCCAGTGCCGATGATGTGATTGAGGGTGGCGATGAAATCTTCTTCATCACCACCCCGCAAGCCGAAGCCTTGTTGCGCCGCACGCTGCGCGACGCCACCCGCTAGACGGCTTGTGCTGGAGGGCTGGTCCCGTTGCTGGCTTCTGCTGCAGGCTTCGAGACCAGCCAGGCAAACCAGAGCCCCGCTGCATACAGCGGCACCCCCATCAAGGCGCGGGCCAAGCCCAAGGCCACGACGTCATCTGCGATGTACATCGGGATCTGCACTGCAAGGCGCAGCGCGAAAACAGCAATGATGATCCAGGTGGCCACCTGGTAGCGGCGCAAGCGCGCGGGTTTCTTGCGCCACTCGGTGCCTTCATTGCGGATGAACCCGAAGAGCAGGCCGATCAGCGGCCAGCGGGCCATCACCGAAATCAGCAATCCCGCCAAGTAGGCGGCCGATACGTAGAACCCTGGAATGTAGTAGTCCTTGGCATTGCCTGAATTGCGTGCGGCGAACGCGCAGATCAGGATGCCGATCAGCCCGGAGCCGGCCTGGATCAGCGTCGAGCGCTTGGCTAGGCGGATGATCATGAACACCACGCCAAGACTGATCGAAGCGATCAGCCCCCAGCCCAGATTGGAGGTCAGCGCGAAGACCATGATGAACACGAAACCGGGAAGCACCGTTTCCAGGATTCCGCGCACGCCACCGACGGTGGAGAGCAGATCTATCCCGCCGTCGGCATTTTGCGCGATGTTGGCGTTCGAGCCAATCATTTCCGCGAAGCTTGGATGCTTTGCTTCCGGCGTGGATCCATCTTCCGGACGCGATTCGTCGTTGTTCATCATGTTTTCTTCCAGTTAGACGCCAGCATGCTCTCGTTCCCAAGACCTTGAGGGAACGCGCGGATCACCCGCGGGCCTCCGGCACGATTACGTAGCGCGGATTAAAGATCGTCGGAACTTGATCCACGGGAGCGACCATTCCCGAGTATTCCACCTTCACGCCCGGCTTGATTCCCGGAACGGATTTCTGGCCCATGAACGCCAAACGCACATGCGGTACAGTCCCGCGACGAGCAGACACCGCACCGAGCCGGTCGACCACCACCGCGGTCAGCGTGGGTGCGACGTGTGGCGCGGAATAGCTAACCGATTGGATGTAGCCCGTGTGCTCCACCCTGCCCTTGACAGGCAGCTGTTCCAAGCTGTCCAGCCGCTGGTAGCTGAGCTTTTGGCCCGAGGGGCCAAGCAGCGCAGTGACGGGTTTGTCCTTCAGCGACATGCATTAGCCGATCTGGGTGATCTCTGGTCCGCGTTCTGGACGCTTCAGCTCAGAGTTCTGCTCAGGGTTCTGCTCAGTGCCTGCCGGGCGGGCCTGCGCATTGGCCGGAACACTCAGGGGCAAGAGTTCGGCCGGTGGCAGTGGCTTGTCGCCGCGGTTGACCACGACAGTGCGCAGGATCCCGTCAACGATGCCAGCCGCTTCTTCGTCTCCAATGGCAGCGCCGCCAATGACCGCACGCAGGAACCAGCGGTGGCCGTCGATGCCGACAAAGCGCAGGGCGACATGCCCGGCGCGACCATCAGGCAGCTGCTGCGGCACCTTGGCGAGCAGCTCCTGGCCGTAATCGCCGTCGCGGGTGAAAATTTCGCCGTTCTGGGCACTGATATCGCTCTTGATCTTGTCGCTGATGCCAGGCCACAGCGATTCGGACTTCGAGGAAGAGAAAGCCATCAGCTGGATACGCGACTCGGCGATCTCCAGCGACACCGCGATGACACGCTTGTTGGACTCTTCAACGTCCATGCGGACCTTCAAGCCTGCTACTGGCTTGATCAGGATCGAGCCGAAGTCAAGGTATTCCTGCGTATTCTCGACCTCGCTGTAGTCGAACGGGCCGTCCTTCGGCTCGGCCTCGCCCTGGCCTGCCTCAGCAGCTGGTGCGTCGACTGGCTGGTCTTGGGCTTTCTTGCGCTTGAAAATCATGGTGTCCTTAGAAAATCTCGTCTTGCACTCAAGGGTACTTACTTGGAACTGAATCCGCCGGTCGAACCGAACCCGCCAGCGCCGCGAGCACTGCCGTCCAGCGAATCGACTTGGATGAACGCTGCCTGCTCGACTTTCTGGATTACCAGCTGGGCGATTCGGTCGCCTCGGCTGACTTCGAAAGACTCAGACGTGTCGGTATTCAGCAAGGTGACCATGATCTCACCACGGTACCCCGCGTCAACAGTACCCGGTGCATTCACAACGGTAATGCCGTGCTTAGCAGCCAAGCCGCTGCGCGGATGCACGAGACCGACATAGCCATGCGGGATGGCCAGCGCAATGCCTGTTGGAATGAGCGCGCGGGCGCCAGGCTCCAGCACCAGCGACTCGCGAGCATGCAAGTCAGCACCGGCATCTGACGGATGCGCGTAGCTGGGAACCGGCAGTTCGGTGTCAAGCATCTTGATGGCAATGGAAATTGATGGCTCACTCATCGGTGTAGGTCTTCCCCCGGAGTTATGTGAAATAGTCACTCGATAGTTTCTCGTGGCTAACTCTATCGCGCGCGCAGGGCAATCCCCTGCCGCCAGCCCCGAGGTCATGGAACCAGGAAATATTGCCTAAACTTGGAACCATGAGTAATTCCAGCCCCGAGGGTTCGAACGTCCTGTACAGCGAAAAGCTCTGGCCATCGGCCAGCACCTGGATTTGGCCGATCATCATTTCCATCACCGCAGGTATCGCAGTAGCACCGATTAACAGCATCCTTGGATGGGTTGCCGGTGGCGTAGTTTTGATTTCACTGGTCGCGGTGTTCCTGCTGCGCGTGCCAGCCATCGAAGTCACCGATGATCTGGTCACCGTTGGCCGGGCCAGCATTGAACGCAAGTACATCGGCAACGTCGTCGGCTACCGTGGCGACGAAGCTTTCAAGCAGCGTGGACAGAAGCTTCACGGCTTGGCCTACATGCTGTTGCGTGGCTGGATCGACGGTGCCGTGCGCATGGAAGTGACCGACGAGCGAGACACCACGCCGTACTGGCTGACTTCCACCCGCCGCCCCGAAGAGCTGGCTGCCGCACTCTCGGGCGTGATGTACGAATTCACCGAGGAAGGCAAGGCCGAAGCAGCCAAGGAGGAACAGGCAGAAGACGCTTCAGGCGAATAGCATTCACGGCTCCATGGAATAAAGCGATGGCGTCCTGGACCTTCCGGTCCAGGACGCCATCGCTTTCAGAACTGTTGCGTAAGCTTCCTACCCTTCGCACTCGCTGCAGAATTTCTGCCCGTTGTCTTCACGGGCCAGCTGCGTGCGGTGACGCACCATGAAGCAAGATGCGCAGGTGAACTCGTCTGCCTGCTCCGGCAGGATCTCGATGCTCGCTTCTTCCTGCGATGCTTCGCCGCCGGGCAAAACATATTCCTCAGCCAAGGGTGTTTCGGCCTCGTCAACCAGGTTGGCCATGGCTGCGGTCTTGCCTGCCTTGAGCTGAGCGATTTCCTTGGCTCGTTCCGCTTCTGACATTGCCACGGGTGCAGCAGATTCATTTGCCATAATCGTTTTTCGCTCTTTCCTGCAGGTCTTCGTCCTAGCCGGCTGCTTCACAAGGTGAAAACTTATACCGGCATAGAAGTATAGCGTTATTCCGGGTCATCCATTCCCGTTCATGCCACGCTATGCCATGGGCGGAAGGTTCAAGGAATTACTGCGTGAGGTTGATGACTAATCTTGCGCCACACCCTGCGCGGTGGTAGGAATTCAGGCCTCGAGGTGGCAGAGTTTTACACAGGAAATAGAGCGTGTGGAGGGTAGGAATGCGTCAGCTGAGACTGGTAGGAATTCATGAAAATGGTTCCAGCCTGCAGGTCAGCAGCGACGACGGGATGAGCTTCGAGCTACCTGTTGACGATGCACTGCGCAGTGCAATGGCCGAAATTGCCCGTTCGCGGGCTCCAAGGAACCGTGAGGAGTCCTCGGTCCATTCGCCGCGCGAAATTCAAGCGCGAGTGCGCGCTGGTGCTTCCGCCTACGATCTGTCTCTCGAGTGGGATATCCCAGTCGAGGACATCGTCAAGTACGAAGGTCCGGTACTGGCTGAGCGCGAGCACATCGCCGAGCTAGCACGTCGTGTCGAGGTTTCAGGACCACAAACCGATGCCGAATACCGCGAAGTATTCGGCGAAGAGCCTGCGGATCTTGGTTCCATGGTGGTCCACCGCCTGCACCAGCTGCACATCGACGCCGACTCGGCTCGATGGAACGCCTGGAAAGATCCAGAAGGCCAATGGATCGTTACCGTGCAGTTCGATTCCCCGCTGCCGACCGAGAATGTCGAGTCCCTGGGCTCGGATTCCACTGAAGCTTCCTCGAACAGTGCGCGGTGGGCATTCACCCCGGCACGCAAGTCGTTGAAAAATCTGAACCGCTGGGCACAAACCTTGAGCGAACAGGTGGCCCCTGAGTACTTTCGCCCGGTCTCTGCGCTGAACCAGCCAGAGCCTGAGCCGGCTCCTGCAGCCAGCACCCCGGAACCGGATGAGACCGAAGAACTGGTCACGTTGCTGAACGCTCGTCGTGGGCAGCGCACGAAGGACCAGGATCCGGAGCGCGAGTCACGCTACAACGAGATCATCGAACGCAGCATGAGCAAGTACGACGCCGACGATGAGGACTCGCTGCCGCACCTTCCGCAAGGAATTTCGGCACGCACTTCGCAGCTGGTGGTCGTCACCGATCAGGATGCCGGCGGTGCGAACAGCACTGAGGACAAGCCGTCCGAGCAGAATACCGAGGAGTCCGCTCCGCGCAAGGCCAAGCGGTCTTCGGTCCCCAGCTGGGATGACATCATGTTCGGCAAGCGCAAGAAGGACACCGATTCCTGACGCGCCGCCGAGCTAGAGCGCATACGGGTGCGGGAGCAGCATTTATTCAATGCTGCTCCCGCACCCGTATGCGCTTGTTCCGTTGAGAACTAGGTGGTGCGGTGCACCAGCAGCGGGATGAAGCGCTCCCCCGCAGTGAGCGATCCGTGCTGCCCTACCATGTCAAACGCCATCGGCGTAACGCGTCGGCCGTCGTAGAAAGCGATAGCTTCCGCTGCCAGAATCATCAGATCACCCAGCCGGGCTGCATGCTCTTCGGTAATGGCGCCGAAGTAGCCCAGTTCAATGGCTTCCTCGCGCGTCATCACCCAGGCTTTGGTGCCGTAGGCCTGCTGCCAGGCCTCGCGTACGCGTAACCGGCTAGCCGCGTCGGTCTGCGTGTCGAAGGTCAATTGGACTCCACGAGGTTCGCCGCTGGTCAGCTCCACGCCTTCGATAAGGTCCGGCTGCTGGCTGTAGTCGATGCGTTGGGATGCGGGGATGTCCACCATTCCATGGTCACCGGTAATCAGCACCGTGGTTTCTTCTGGCAGCTTGGAGACCAGGTTCTTAGTGACGTAATCCAACTCTTCGAGCGTGTCCCGCCATTGGCTGGAGTCCACGCCGAATTTGTGTCCGGCCTTGTCCAATTCATTGAAGTACGTGTAGACCAGCGAATTGCGGTTCGACTCGAAAATGGTTCGGGTAGCACGCGCACGGGCCGCAGGCTGGTTCGCCGGCACGAATTTGGGGCCGCGCAACGACGCGCGAGTCAGGGCCGACTTGGCGAACATCGGAATAGACACGGTAGCCACGTGGATGCCGTGCTCGGCGACTTTCTGGAAAACGGTCGGGCGAGTCTGCCACGCTTCGGGGTCCAAGTCCCCTGGCCATCCTCCGAGCTGGTTAACTACACGGCGCTTGGCCGGATCGATGACGTCATAGCCAACCATTCCATGTTCGCCGGGAGCCAGGCCCGTGGCCAGGCTGCTCAGGGACGTCGCGGTGGTGGAAGGGAATCCCGTTCCCAGCTTCTGCCCCTTTTCGAACAGGCCGCGCAGGAAGGGTGCATGCCCGAGATGGCTCTTGAGCTGGTTCCAGCCCAGTCCGTCAACCATAATCAGTGCCACACGTTTTGTCGGGGCAAAGCCCAAAGCGTTCTCGTAGCCCGGAACGCCCATTGCAGCGGCTGCCGACGGAAGGATCTCCGACAGTGTAGCTTGGCCGTATTTGGGCGCGTCCGGGATTTTCTGTGCCGGGACAGGCAGGTTGCTGCGTTTCTGTTCCTCGATCATGCTCAGGCGATCGTGGCCAGGCGCAGGCGGACAGCGAATTCCCGTGCCTTGTTCACGGCCTGCTGGCCGTCGGCCTCGGCGCTGACGCGGATGACCAAGTCCTCAGGCTGCGAGGTGCCGTTCAGCCCGTGGTCGGCATCGCACTGCGGATCGGCACAGGCGGCAGGGGCCAGATCAATCCGCTTGGTTCCGTTCCAGGACAGTCCAAAGGTCAATTCCTTGACCGGGTCAGCGGCCGAGTAATGCTGCGGCTGGTGGTAGACGTAACTGGTGGCAACCGAGGCGATGCGGGCCAGGGAAATCATTTCGACGGAGACCTGCGCCATGACGTCCTTGCCGTGGTCGTCAAGCTGCTGGTCATCGACGTGCACAATGAAAAGCACCTTTTCACTCATCACCATAACGGTGATATGGCGGTGCACTTCGGTATGGTCGAAGTGAGTTTCCAGATGTACATAGTGGTCAAGCACTGGTTGGCCCATCATGGCTTCAGCCAGTACATCCTGGACCATCTGCGGATAAAAACCCGCACGGACCAGATCATGCTGAAGCTCAGCGCCAGGAGTGGTCGAATACGTTGGAGAACTCATGCCCCAATTCTACTCAGTCGCCACAGGCAATTCACGTTTCGGCGATTGCACTCAATTACGCAATGCCCGGCGGACGCTATCTGTGCGTTGCTCAGCGTTGCTGATCTGGATGTTCACCGCCAGCACGCTCAACGAATCGGTGGCAACGGTGATCGGCGCGAATTTGGCAACGGTCACTTCAGGATGGTTGTCCTTGAAGAGCGAGACGCGGGTGATGAAGTCCTTCAGGGCATCAAGATTCACCGCCGGCAATCCCTGGTAGCCGAAGAGCCGCACGCTGCTGCGCGGACGGCGGATGAGCTGTTCCAGATCATGGGTGGAGAACGGCGCCACGCCGTGGGCCCAATCATCGAGCAGGTTTACCGGATCGCCGCTGAGCCCGAAGGAAATGACTGGACCAAGCAACGGGTCTTCCACGGCCTTGACCACGCAAGCCTGGCCAGCAGGAGCCATGCTCTGCACTTCCAGGGAGTCCACGCCGTAAACCGCCATCAGCGACTTCATATGCGTGAAGTTCGCTTCCAGGCTCTGCTTGTCCGGGATGCTCAAGCGCACGCCGCCCAAGTCCAGGCGTTGGCGCAGATCAGGGTCGTTGGCTTTCAGTGCCACCGGCCAGCCGAATTCTTCGGCCGCCGCAACAGCTTCTTCTGCGGTGTGCACCACCCGATGGGACAGGAACTTGATCCCGTAGAAGTCCAGCAGCTTCTGCACCTGCGCGTCGTCCAATTCCAGCAGGTTGGTCCCCGAGATGGTCTGCACCAATTCATCAAGGTACTCCGCGGCACCGTCCACGTCGATTCCAGCTGGATCCTTCATCGGCTCGTAGGGAACGTCAACCCACTGCTGGTATCCATAGGCCTTGGCCAGGGCGCCGATGACGGTGGTTGGCGAGGTGTATACCGGAATCCCCTGCTTCAGGCCGCCAGTAATTTTCGTATCCGCCAGGCCCGGAACCAATGCCACCACTGGTTTTGGCTGGCCAATGAACTCCTTGGCGACCTTCAGAACTGCGCTGGTATCCAGCTCCGAGTAGGGCAGGTGCGCCAGCAGAATGGTGTGGATCTGCGGGTCTTCCACCAGTTCCTTGATCCGGGTGCGCAGCACCGGAATGGCCTTGGACTGGCCCATGCTGTAGTCCAGCTCTTCGCTCTGCACGACGGTGTTCAGGTTCCTGTCCTCGGCGACGTCGCACACCACCTCTGCGATGGTCGAGGAGTTGGACAGGATCGCAACGTTCGGGCCCTTCGGCGCAGGGAAGACCGAAAGCAGGGCCGTGACATCCAGCAGCTCTTCTGATGAACGCACGCGAATCACGCCAGACTGGCGAAGAATTGCGTTCATTGCACCTGGTGGCGCTTGGCCTACGCGCACCGAGTGGCCCGGAGGAAGGCGGCGGCCCATCACATCGGATTTAGCCACGATCACAGGCTTGCTGCGGGCCAGGCGCCGGGCGATGCGTGCGAACTTGCGTGGGTTGCCAAAGGATTCCAGGTACAACGCGACAACATGGGTACGCAGGTCGTCCTCAAAGAACTGCATCGCGTCGTTGCCGGATACATCAGCGCGCAGGCCTGCGGAAATGGCGCTGCTGGGGCCAACACCTTGCTGCAAGGCCACACCCTGGATGATTGTGCCCATGGCGGCCGATTGGGTGAAGAATCCGACGTTTCCGGATGGCGGAACGTGGTGGCTTCCGGTGGCATACAGCTTCACCTGCGGGTCGGTATTCATCAGCCCGGCAGAACCCGGCCCTACCACCCGCATGCCGTTGGCACGAGCCAGCGACACAAGTTCACGCTGGGCACTCAACCCTTCCGGAGTTTCGTAGCCGGTGGTCATGATGACCAGGGATTTGACCCCGTGGGTGGCGCAGTCCCCGATGGCTTCCATGACCCCTTCGCGCGGAATGCACAGGAAGGCGACATCCACCGGTCCCGGGATTTCGGTGATCTTCCCATAGGCCACCATGCCGCCCACTTCCAAGGCCGCATCGTTCACCGCATACACGGCACCGGTGTACCCGGATTCCACAATTTGTTCCAGCACGTCGTGCCCCAGCTTGCCCCAGGTGCGGCTGGCTCCGATGACGGCAACGGACCTAGGCGCCAGAAGAGCAGCAACACTGCTCGCCTCGGCGCGGTGTTCTCGCGCCTCGGTCACTTCGCGGGATTTCTCGGTGGGACTGATGGAAAATTCGAGCATGACTACGCCGTCTTCAAAATGCCGTGCGACCGCGTACCCGGCATCGGAGAAGACGGTGAGCATCTTCCGGTTCTCTGGAAGAACCTCGGCCGAGAACTTCTCGATGTCGTTTTCACGGGCCGCCGCGGCCAGATGCTCCAAGAGGATCGAGCCGATACCAGTGCCCTGGTATTCGTCCGAGACGTTGAAGGCGACTTCCGCCTCCCGCGGGTCATCCAAGCGGTCGTAGCGGCCGACGCCGATGATCCTTGCGCCACGAACCACGGTGAAGGCGACGCGATTCACATGGTCGACATTGGTGAACCGTTCGAGCTCTTTAGGGGTCAGTGACGACTTATACGTAAAATAGCGTAAGTAGACTGACGTCTCAGACTGCTGCTTGTGCATCTCCTGGAGCGCTTGGGCATCCTGCGGAGTAATCGGCCGCAGGTGTGCAGTTGTCCCATCGCGAAGCACAACATCTGCTTCCCAATGCGCCGGATATGCCGCCGAAAGTTTACGATCCACCATAGGCTTAGGATAGTCGGCAGTTCGGCGTTGCGCCCAGATGCAACACGAAGATTCGGCAGTTCCGGCCCTAAGACAGTAGATGAAGGACGAACAGAGTAATGGCTCGTAAGAAGTCTGAAGAGATTCCAGCGGATTTCGTTGAAAATATCGTCGATATAGACGTCACCAATGAAATGGAATCATCCTTCTTGGAGTATGCCTACTCGGTGATCTACTCCCGCGCGCTTCCCGATGCCCGTGATGGGCTGAAGCCAGTTCAGCGCCGCATCCTCTTCCAGATGGCGCAAATGGGCTTGCGCCCGGAGAAGGGCCATGTCAAGTCTGCCCGCGTGGTCGGCGAAGTGATGGGCAAGCTGCACCCCCATGGCGACACCGCGATCTACGACGCCATGGTCCGCCTGGCCCAAGACTTCTCCCTTCGGCTGCCATTGATCGATGGCCACGGAAACTTCGGATCGCTCGATGACGGCCCGGCAGCCCCGCGTTACACCGAGGCCCGTCTGGCAGCCTCCGCTGTTGCCATGACCGCTAACCTGGATGAAGAGGTCGTGAACTTCGTCCCGAACTACGACAACCAGTTCATGCAGCCCGAAGTGCTGCCGGCAGCATTCCCCAATCTGCTGGTCAATGGCACCACCGGCATTGCCGTGGGCATGGCCACCAACATGGCTCCCCACAATCTGGGCGAAGTTGTCGCTGCTGCGCAACACCTGCTCAAGGAACCTGACGCCACCGTCGAAGAACTCATGAAGTTCATTCCGGGCCCGGATTTGCCCTCGGGCGGCAGCATTACCGGTTTGGACGGCATCAAGGATGCCTACCGCACCGGTCGTGGCTTGTTCCGCACCCGAGCTACCGTGGCCCTGGAGAAGATCTCCGCACGCAAGTCGGGCCTGGTAGTCACCGAACTGCCTTATGGCGTGGGCCCTGAAAAGGTCATTGAGAAGATCAAGGATGGCGTCAACAGCAAGAAGATCTCCGGCATCTCCGATGTTGTCGACCTGACCGACCGGCATCACGGCCTGAAGCTGGTTATCGAGCTGAAGAACGGTTTCAACCCGAACGCTGTCCTGGCCAGCCTGTACAAGTACACCCCGATGGAAGACTCCTTCGGCATCAATAACGTTGCCCTGGTCGACGGCCAGCCACGCACCATGGGGCTGGGCGAGCTGCTCACCGTGTATGTGGACCACCGGCTGGATGTTGTACGCCGTCGCACCGCGCATCGCCTGGCCAAGCGTGAAGACCGTTTGCATCTGGTGGAGGGCCTGCTGATTGCCATCGTTGATATTGACGATGTCATTGCCATTATCCGTTCCTCCGAGCAGACCGCAGAAGCACGCGAACGCCTGATGACGGTCTTCGACCTGAGCGAGCCGCAGGCCAGCCACATCCTGGAACTGCGGTTGCGCCAGCTGACCAAGTACTCCACGCTGGAGCTGGAGACCGAAGCCGAGCAGCTGCGCAACGAAATCGAGGAACTGCGCGCCATTTTGGAGTCCGATGAGCTGCTGCGCACCCTGGTTTCCGATGAGCTCGGGGAAATGGCCGACACTTTCGGCACCCCGCGCCGGACCAAGCTGCTGAAGTCTGCTCAGCTGGCACCACTGAAGGGCACCGCGTTGCCTGAAGAAGTCGGGACAGGCAAGAAGGCCAAGTTGGCCATGGAAGTCTCCGACAGCCCGTGCTGGGTATTGCTCTCGGCCACGGGGCAGCTCGCCCGGACTCCTGATCGGGACGTCGTGGACTACTCCGCGGCGCGCATCAAGCACGACGTGCTCACCTCGCAGGTTGCCTCCAGCGCCCGTGGTGAGATCGGAGCGCTGACGAGTACCGGACGGATTATTCGCATCTCGCTGATCGATGTTCCGGTGCTTCCCGAATCCCATGGCTTCCCGCAGCTGGCCCATGGCGTGCCGATCTCCGAATTCCTCAAGCTGGGCAAGGGCGAAAGCGCGGTGGCACTGGTTCCGCTGAACCAGGTGATTGCCGTGGGCACCAAGAACGGTGTGGTCAAGCGGGTCACCCCGGACTACCCGCTGAACCGTGACGAGTTCGAGGCGATCACGCTCAAGGACACCGACGTCGTGATTGCCGCGGCGCCGGCCGAGGATGCCGATGAGCTGGTGTTCCTGACCAGGCAGGCTCAGCTGCTGCGTTTCAGCGCTTCGGCGGTGCGTGCCCAGGGCCGCACCGGACAAGGCATGGCCGGCATCAAGCTCGCCGCCGATGACCAGGTGATCTTCTTCGGTGTGGTTCCTGCCGGTGCTGGCGACGCGGTGGTGGCCACGATCGCTGCCGGTTCGCAGACCCTTCCTGGCACCTCGGGCCAGTCGGTGAAGCTCACCGACTTCTCCGAGTTCCCGGCGAAGGGCCGCGCCACCGCGGGCGTGCGCGCTCACCGTTTCGTCAAGGGTGAGGACTACCTGCAGCTAGGCTATGCCGGCCAGGGTCCTGCGCGTGCCAGCTCCACGGCAGGCGTAGTGCGTGCTTTGCCTACCGAATATGGCAAGCGCGATGGTTCGGGCGCGCCTTTGGCCCAGTCAGTGAACATCATTGGCGGAACCATTGCCGGCGGGCACGATGCTTCTGCAGCACCTGCTGCCCAGGACCTCCAGGCAACCGCGCGGCAAGAAGCGTTGATTCCCGAGACAACCAAGGCAAAAGCGGCCCCGGCGATCACGCCGGGCGAAGACGCGCTGCCTTTCGACGACGGTGGAGTAATCCTCTAATCCAGCAGCGCCAGAACTGAACGCGGCGTCGTTTCCACCTCCTATCCGTGGGTGGAAGCGACGCCGCAGTCCTATGCGCTGACCCTGGGCTTCTGGCTTCCCAGTTCAATGCGGTGGGTGCACTGCCCGGCAAGCATCTGGTCATGGGTGATCAAGACGACGGTTCGTCCGGCAAGGGCGAGATGCAAGGTGGAAAGCAGCTCCTGGGCTTCATCCACCCCCAGATGGGCAGTCGGTTCATCAAGCAAGATGATCTGGTGGCCGCCCACCATGGCACGGGCCACGGCGAGCTTGCACCGCTGACCGCCGGAGAGCTGGTGCCCGCCGGAACCGATGCGTGCCTCGAGGCCTTCTGGCTGTGTTGCCAACCAGTCCGACAGCCCGACTTGCTCCAGCACTTCTTCCAGCTGCGCATCGCTGCGCAGCTGGCCTTCAGTGACGCCCAGCATCAGGTTCCGGCGAATCGAGGAGTCGAAGAGGTGCGCCTCTTGCGGGCACCAGGCAACCGATGACAGGTCTGCCTGCTCTAGATCCAGCAGGTTCCCGCGGGCATCGATGCCCTTCAACGTGCCCGCCTGCGCTGGCAACGCGCCCAGCAACGCGGTGAGCAACGTCGATTTGCCAGAACCCGATGGACCGGTAATGGCCGTCCATTGCCCTGCCGGGATGCGGGCGTTCAGATTCTCCAGAACTGGCGTTCCCTGCTCGTACCCGAGGCTCAGCGCTTGCGCATCGAAGCCGGCGATCCTGCTTTGCTTCACCGGCGGGTTGTGCTGCGCTGCTCGTGCGCCGTGGCTTTGCATGCCGCGTTCTTCCAGCTTCGATGACAGTACCTTCAGCGCCCGCCCCTGCTGCACCGCCAGCAGGGCATTGCCAGCGCTCTCCCCCAAGGCCAGGCCCAGGAGCACGGCCAGTGCCGTAAACGATGCGCTGCTGTGCGATAGCGCGGTGATGGCAATGGCAAGCAATACGCTGGTCAACGCGGCCAGGGCCGTGGCGCTGCCTTGGCCCAGGGCATGCCGGCGAGCGCGCTGCGTATTGCGTGCTTCGGCGTCCTGGAACCGGCCAATGGTCCGTTCCATGGCCTGATTGCTGCGCAGTGCGGACTTGTGCCGCAAGATGCCCAGCACGCTCTGGTTCATCTGCATCCGGTGGCTGAGCTGATGCACGAGGTGTTCGCCTTCAATGCGCTGCACAAGCCAACGCACCGGGAAGACCAGCACCAGCAGCGCACCGAGGGCCAGATATCCGAATTCGGGCTGGATGAAGTACAAGGCCGTTGCTGCTGCAACCCACACTACGATTGCCTGCAGCGGCGGGAACAGCACCCGGGCCAATAGGTCGCGCAGTTCATCGACCTCGGCCAGCAAGAATCGCAGGATGACCGAGGAACGGGTCAGCAAGCCCCACTGTGCGGGGTTGGCCACCATCGCGTTCCACATCTTCTCGCGCAAATCCGAGGCATAGGCCAGCACCGCGTCGTGAATCGCGAGCTGTTCCAGGTAGCGGAAGGCAGCTCGTCCGATTCCCAGGCCTCGGACCATCGCGAAGGCTACGGTCAGGTGCAAGATGGGAGGCTGGTAGCTGGCTTCAACGATCAGCCAACCGCTCAGGGCCGCGAGCGCCACGGCGCATAGCACGCTGACTGTCCCCCAGAGCACGCCCTTGGGGGCAGCTTTGTACCCGGCAAGCAAGTCGCGCATCGGGGTGAACTTGGACTTCACCGGCCGTTGGCCAGTGGCGCCAGGCTGCGTTGCCGCGGTGGCTCGCGACCGGTTGCCTGCGGATTCTTCACGGTGGGCAGGGCCAGCACCATGCGCTATGCTGCCCGCACGTTCGTCCTGCCCGAAGGCGGGGTCGTGGCTGGCGACCAGCATCGCGCAGCGGGCTGGAAGTTCACTCAGCAGTTCGCGTACTTGCTGGGCGTTGCGCTCATCGAGGTGCGCGGTAGGCTCATCGACCAGCAGCACGGTGCAGTGGTCGTCGCTGTGAACCCGCAGCAACGCGCGCAGCACTTCCAGGCGGCGCAGCTCGCCGGGTGAATATTCACCGATCGGGCGCTCGAGCATGGACTCCATCGATAGCCGGGAGCTGAGCTCTCGGCGCAGTTCAGCCGATGCCGCGGGGGCGTCCTGGTCCAGTTGCCCGTTGCCGGTTGCTGCGTTGAATTGCGGATGCTGGCTAATCACTGCAAGCTGGCCGGCTATGAAGACCCGCCCGGTGGCCAAGGCCGGATCGAAGGTGTTGTCGCTGCTGTGCGCCTCGGCGATCAGCTTGAGCAGCGTGCTCTTGCCCGAACCGCTGGCAGTGGACAATACAAGGCGCTCCCCCGCGCGCAACTGAATATTCACGGCTTGGTGGATTGGATGCATGCCATCGTAGCTGATCCGCAGGTCCGCGACGTCCAGGACGCTATCTGCATTCCTGGCAGTGCTGGCACGAAGCTGATGGACCGGGGTGGCAGCGGTGATGGCTGTGTACTTCTGGTAGGCAGCCAGCCCGTCATCGGCCGCATGGTAGGCAGAGCCCACTTCGCGCAGTGCCGAGAACAGCTCGGGTGCCAGGATGAGGATTATCAGCCCGGCGGCGAGATCCATATTCCCGCTGACCAGTCTCACGCCGATCATCACCGCGAGTACCGCCACCGAAAGGGTTGCGATCAGTTCCAGCCAGAAGCTGGACATGAATACGGTTTTCAGGTTGGCCATGGTGGCCGCCCGGTATTTGCTGCTGACGGCGGCGATGGCGCTGCCGTGGGCCCGTGCCCGGCCCAAGCCCAGCAGTGCGGGCAAGCCCTGGGCGAGTTCGTAGAGCTGGTGGGCAAGCCGATCCAAGGTGGCTTGGGATTCGTTGAGGGTGTCCTGGGTGTGCATGCCGATCAATGCCATGAACACCGGCACCAGCGGGATCGTCAGGAGCAGCACCACTGCGCTGATCCAGTCCAGCTGCAGAATGTAGAGGCCAAGCAGCAGCGGGACGGCCAGGGCGCCGATGAGCGCAGGAATGAATTTGGTGAAGTAGTCATCGAGCTTCTCAAGGCCATGGCTGGCCAAGGTGGCGGTGACCGGTATGGAATGCTGTTCCGCCGCGGGGACGATGGCCGGTTGCGCGGCTTGCCTGCGCACCAGGTTCAGCCGTAGCCGTTCCTTCGCGCCCAGGCCCATGCGGCGGGCGCCGGCGTTCAATCCCCATGCGCTGAGCGCTCGAAGCGCGGCGCCGGCCAGCGCCAGGATCAGCAGGTGCGATTTATTGGCCCCTCCATCGGCCATGGTGGCGATCCATTGGCCCAGCGCGTAGGCGACGAATACCAGCCCGACGACTTTGAGCGCGGAGAACAGCGCCAAAACCAGGAATTGTCGTGGCGTGATCAGTTCACGCGGCAGGAATCGCGGGGCTGGCATTACTACTTCTTTCCCTCGGAAATGCGGTTACTTGATGATGGAGACGACTCGATGAGTTTCTGGAATGTGCTCTTCGCGCAAGCGCTTGCGGAAGACCCAGTAGCTCCAGGCCTGGTACGCCAGGACCATTGGCACGCCGAAGGCGGCCACGACGCTCATGAGCTTCAGGGTGTAGGCAGTGCTGGACGCGTTAGCCACGGTCAGGTCGAAGGCCGGGTCGATGGTCGATGGCAGCACTACCGGGTAAGCGGCGGTGAAGATCGCTGCGACCCCGGCGAGCAAGGTGGCGCCCAGGGCGATGAAGGAGAGTCCCTCGCGCCCAGCGCGGCCGCTGGCTATCGAAATGGCCAGGCAGACCGCTGCCAGGCCCAACACCGCCCAGGCGATGGTGGAATCGTTGTCCAGCAGCACCAGCAGGACCCACGCAACTAAGGGCAGGATTGCTAGCGGCAGCCAGCGGCCTACGAGCTTTCCTGCTTCATGGCGGACTTTTCCGTCGGTTTTCAACCGCAGGAATGCCAACGCATGGATCCAGCAGAACGCCACCACTGCTGCGCCGCCGAGGACGGCATGCCAGTTCAGCCACGCGAAGGCCCCTCCGATTCGGTCGCCGTTCTCGTTCAAAGGCAGACCCAAGGTGGTCAATGCCAGCATGGCACCGACACCGAAGGCGGCCACCAGCGATCCGATTCCCAAGGCCAGGTCCCAAGCTTTCCGGGTTGCTGCGGTGATCGCCTTGCCTCGGTACTCAATGGCAACGGCACGGAAAATCAACGCCAGCAGGACAAAGGTCAGCGGAATGTAGAGGGCCGAGAACAGCGAGGCGTACCAGTGCGGAAACGCTGCGAAGGTCGCACCGCCGGCGGTCAGCAGCCATACCTCATTGCCATCCCAGACCGGGCCGATGGTATTGAGCAAGAGCCGTTTGCGCTTCTCGGTGGAACGGCCGAGACCGATGAGCATGCCCACCCCGAGGTCAAAGCCTTCGAGGAAGAGATAGCCGCACCAGAGCAGCGCGATCACAATGAACCAAAGTGTTGGAAGCCAATCCATTGATGTTCTCCTTAGTCCGTGCCGCTAGTAGGCGAAGGCCAGTACGTCGTTGTCATCGTTGTCCGGGTCCGAGGGGCCGTCCGCTGGTGAATGATCTGACGGTTCAAGCTCCGGCATTGCCGATGCCACGCCGCCACGAATGTAGCGGCTGAGCAGCACCAGTTCCACGACGAGCAGCAGACCGTAGATTGTCGTGAGCGCGATCAGCGAGAAGAGCAGTTCTCCTGCGCTCACTGTCGGAGAGACCGATGCTGCGGTGTACATGAACACCTGGTCCACGCCACCCATCTGCGGGTTGGGGACTACAGTGAATGGCTGCCGGCCCATTTCGGTGAAAATCCAGCCAGTGGCGTTTGCGCCGAAGGGTGCGGCAATGCCTAGCAGGGCAAGGCGCGAGAGCCATTTGTTTTCTGGGACGGTGCCCTTGCGAGTGATCCATAGCGCAACGCCAGCAGCCAATGCCGAGAGCCCGCCGAGGGTGATCATCAAGCGGAAGCCCCAGTAGGTCACTTCCATCACTGGCAAGTAGTTGATTTCCTGGCCTGCGTACTTGCCGAAGGATTCATCGTTCGGATAGTACTTGCCGTATTTTTCCTGGTATTCCGGAATCAGCGTGTTCACGCCCTTGATTTCGGTGGTGAAATCCCCATTGGCCAGATACGAGAGAATGCCCGGGATTTCGAAGACCGCTACGACGTTGTCGCAGTTGGTTGAACCCTTGGCGGTGATATCTCCCAAGGACAGCACCGAGAAGCCTGTTCCATCGTGGCAAGCTGCCTCCGCAGCAGCCATTTTCATCGGCTGCTGCTCGAACATGAGCTTTGCTTGTTCGTGCCCGCTCAGTGCCACACCGAGGAACGCGACCATTGCTACCGCGGCGCCGATGCGCAGGGACTTGATCCAGACTTGGTAGTCCACCTTGTCACGGCTTTTACCGCGGCTGGGATCTTCGCCCACGACAACATATCCGTTGGCATCCACCGAGTCGATGCCTTCTTTGCGTCGGCGGTAGAGATGGAACCATGAGATGCCCAGCAGGAAGCCGCCGGCAACGGCGAAGGCACCGAAAATAGTGTGCGGGAACGTCACTAGCGCCGTGTTGTTGGTGAACACCGCCCATGCGTCGGTCATCACGGCTCGGTCGTCAACTATTTTCGTTCCAACCGGGTGCTGCATCCATGAGTTCGCAACAAGGATGAAGTAGGCGGAAAAGATCGTTGCCAGGGATGCGCACCAGATGGTTGCCAGGTGCACGCGTTTGTGAAGCTTCTTCCAGCCGAAGATCCAGAGCCCCAGGAATGTAGATTCTACGAAAAAGGCCAGCAGTGCTTCCATGGCCAACGGCGCTCCGAATACGTCCCCTACATAGCGGCTGTATTCGCTCCAAGCCATGCCGAACTGGAACTCTTGGACAATGCCCGTGGCGATGCCCATGATGAAGTTGATCAGGAAAAGCTTGCCCCAGAATTTTGTCATTCGCAGCCAGTGCTCGTTGCCGGTGCGATGCCACATGGTTTGCAGCGTGGCCACGGTCAGGCCTAGTCCAATGGTCAGGGGCACCATCAGGAAGTGGTAGACCGTCGTAATGCCGAATTGCCAGCGGGCAATCTCTAGAGCATCCATGGATTCCTCAACTATCGTGGGATCGAAGTTCAATCACTTTTCTACGTTCCGTAGAAAAGTTCTCCAAGGCCACCATAGACGATTTCGACAGCGTGTAGAAATCGAGACGATGAGCAATTTCAGAAACTGGAAACTTCGCCAGTGCGCACGTGGGCGCAAATACTAAGCCTATTGACAGGGTTGTGTCTACGGTTCTTAAAAAACCCAAGTCAACAAGTTTCACCCGCGACATTCTCGCACCTCATTGCGAAACGGGTAAAGCATGTACTCACCCCTCTCTTTTACATGCCGTAGAAATATTGTGGAAAGATGGCTACAATTAAGAACCCAAGCAGTGTGCTTGCACTCCATGAGTCAAGCAACCGCGTCAAAACTAATGCAAGTGAGGTACGACCTAGTGGCCAGCCTTGGCGATCTGGAACGCTCCGTCATGGATCTTCTGTGGGATTCTGCAGAACCACTCACCGCGAATGACCTTCGTGATGATTTGGCGGCGCTTGGCACCGACGCGAAAGAACTCGCAGTCACTACGGTGCTGACTGTGCTAGCCCGTCTCGAAAAGAAGGGTTTGGTAGAGCGCGAGCGCACTACCCGCCCTCACCGGTACGCAGCTTCATCCTCCCGTGAGGATCACACCGTTGGACTGCTCAACGACGCCCTGGGCACCGCCCAGGACCGTGAAGCAGTCCTGGCACGATTCATCGGAGGCATCTCCCCCGACGAGGCAGCATCCCTGCGTGCTATCTTGGACTCAGTAAAGTCCGCATAATTTAGAAGAACTTCGGGGACTGAGTGCTTCTCACCTCATATTTCCTAGCGGCGTTGGCTATCGCATTGGCGTGGCCGACGCCGTTGGCTTTATCCAAGGCTAAATGGACCGCCCGCTCACCAGTGCAAGCGGTACTCCTTTGGCAAGCCATCGCATTAGGCGGTGGACTTTCCATGATCGGCTCGATGCTTGTTTGGGGCTTGGCCCCATTGGGCGATGACCTCATCTCCGCGCTTCATGGCGGCTGGCTCCTGATAATGGGAGATCCCAGTGTGCCCGACCCCGGCGAAGTGCACCTGTTCGCCTTGAGCGCAGCACTGCTCTTCGGATTTCACCTGGTATTAACCCTCATACGAGCGGCTTGGCGCATCTCTCGCCAACGAGCCAAGCACCGGCATCTGCTGCGCCTCTTGAGCAACCCGTCCCAGACGCGGCCAAATACCCTAGTGATTGATCACGACATGCCTGTTGCATATTGCGTGCCGGGGATTTCGCAATCGGTGACCGTGCTATCGCGCGGATTGCTCACCCAGCTCTCTGCCGAAGAGCAACAGGCGGTTATTGCCCATGAACGCTCCCATTTGGATCAACGGCATGATCTGCTGATCCTGGCATTCACGGCGTGGCACGAAGCGTTGCCTTGGCTACCGACTTCACGCCTTGCCCTCGACGCAGTGCGCCAACTGATAGAAATGCTCGCCGACGACAAAGCACTGGAAAAGGTCAATAGGCACACTTTGCTCAAAGCCATTGTCACTGTCGCCACCGCCGCAGCAATGGATGATTCGTCGTCAAAGAATCATTCGTCCAGTGCCGGCCTAGTTGGCATGCCAGATGGTGAAGTCTCCTCCCGCCGGCTGCAACGCTTGCTCTCCCCGCAGGATCCGCTGGGCCGCCCGCAGCGCGCACTAGTGCTCCTGAGCACCATCATGTTGCTGATCTGCCCGACAGTCCTGCTCATCGCACCGCGGTTGCTGGACTGGTAGCACTCTCTTGGCGCAAACAGCGAAGTCCCTGGACCCCGTTAGGGCCAGGGACTTCGCCGTTTGCATTGCTCTAGACGTCGATACGATCTCGTTCAAGATCGTCGGCGCCGTCGATAATGAACTTCTTGCGAGGCGCTACGTCGGAGCCCATCAGCAGATCAAAGACCTCCTCGGCTGCCTGCGCATGCTCGATGCCGACACGGCGCAGCATACGATGACGCAGGTCCATGGTGGTTTCAGCCAGCTGGTCCGCGTCCATTTCGCCTAGGCCCTTATAGCGCTGGATCGGCTCCTTGTAGCGTCGGCCTTCCTTCTCCAAGTTGGCCAGCAGCTTGGTCATTTCCGCCTCAGAGTAGGTGTAGATAACCTCATTCTGCTTCGACCCCGGATTGATCACCTCAATGCGGTGCAGCGGCGGAACCGCTGCATAGACGCGACCGTGCTCGATCATGGGACGCATGTAGCGATAGAACAACGTCAACAGCAATGTCCGAATGTGCGCACCGTCAACATCAGCATCAGTCATCAAGATGATCTTGCCGTATCGGGCTTGCTCAATGTCGAAGCTGCGCCCCGAACCGGCCCCAATCACCTGGATCATCGCTGCGCACTCCGCGTTCGAGAGCATGTCCGAAATCGAGGCTTTTTGCACGTTGAGGATCTTGCCTCGAATTGGCAGCAGCGCCTGGTACTCGCTGGAGCGCGCGAGACGGGCAGTGCCCAATGCGCTGTCGCCCTCGACGATGAACAGTTCAGACTTTCCAACTTCCTTGCTGCGGCAATCGAGCAGTTTGGTTGGCAGCGAAGAAGACTCCAAAGCGGTCTTGCGACGCTGGGTTTCCTTGTGCATACGTGCCGACACGCGAGATTTCATCTCGTTGACGACCTTCTCCAGCAGCGTGGACGCTTCAGCCTTCTCGTTGCGCTTATTGGATCCCAGTCGGTCGTTGAGTGCCTTCTCCAGCACCTTGGAAACAATCTGGCGCACCTGCGGTGTACCCAAAATTTCCTTGGTCTGCCCTTCGAACTGCGGCTCTGCCAGTCGGACGGTCAGCACGGCAGTCATGCCCGCCAGCACGTCGTCCTTCTCCAGCTTGTCCTTCTGGCCGAACTTGAGCTTCCGCGCATTGGCCTCCACATTCTTGCGGAAGGACTTGAGCATGGCCTGTTCGAAGCCGGCAGTATGCGTACCGCCCTTGGGGGTCGCAATGATATTCACGAAGCTGCGCAGCGAGGTTTCGTAGCCGATTCCCCAACGCACCGCGACGTCAACTTCGCAGACACGCTGCACATCTTCAATATGGCTGCGACCACTGCCATCGATGACCGGAACCTTTTCATGGAACGATCCGCTGCCATGGAAACGCCAGATGTCCGTGACCGGCGAGTCGCTGCTCAGATAGTCGACGAACTCGCTGATGCCGCCATCATGCTGGAACACTTCCTCATGAGGCCCGTCCGCACCCGGGGTATCCGGTAATCCACGTTCATCGCGCAGGGTGATGCGCAACCCAGGAACCAAGAAGGAGGTCTGGCGCGCTCGATCCTGCAAATCCTTATAGGAGAACTTCGCATCCGGGGTGAAGATATGGTTATCCGCCCAGTAGCGAATGCGCGTTCCAGTCACGCCCCGCTTGGCTTTGCCGATAACGCCCGGAGCCGTCGCCGTCTCATGAGCCTTGAAAGAAGCGTCCGCTTTCTTGCGGCCCTTATCGGTAAATTTGCCTGGCTCTCCACGACGGAACTGCAGGCCGTAGGTCTTGCCGCCGCGGTCAACTTCGACGTCCAAACGGGCCGACAAGGCGTTGACGACCGAGGCGCCCACGCCGTGCAGACCGCCCGAAGCACTGTAGGAGCCGCCACCGAACTTGCCGCCGGCGTGCAGCTTGGTGAAGACAACTTCCAAACCGCTCAAGCCTGTCTTGGGTTCAACATCGACAGGAATGCCGCGGCCGTCATCCTGGACTTCAACGGAGCCGTCAGAGTGCAAGATGACGTCAATTGCCTGGCCGAAACCGCCCAGCGCTTCGTCAACTGAGTTATCGATGATCTCCCAGAGGCAATGCATCAAGCCACGGGAGTCGGTGGAGCCGATGTACATGCCTGGGCGCTTACGAACCGCTTCCAGGCCTTCCAAGACCGAAAGGTGCCGGGCGCTGTAATTGTCGGATGAAGCCACTGAGCTGTTGTCTCCTACTTGCATGAGAAAGTACGTCTTATTCCATATTCTAATCGTTAATGTGTTCGAATACCCGCTATTTTCCGGTGCTGCCCAGCACGCCGGTCTCCTATGACCTTATCCACATGCGCTACGCGGTGAGCGAAAGAACAGGCAAATCGGGATAAAGTCGGAGCCCAAGCTGGTTGTATAGAGTAACCATCAACTTTAGGAGGCTGGCAATGACTACTACGACCGCTAGTCGTGAACTGAACGCCCTCGACCGGTGCGACCGCTGCGGCGCACAGGCCTACGTGCGAGCCGTGCTGGCTTCGACAGGCGGTGAGTTGCTCTTCTGCGCTCACCATGCCCGCGATGTAGAACCGAAACTGCGTCCGCAGACTTCGGTCTGGCAGGATGAGTCCTCGCGACTCTATGAAAAGCCCAAGGTGGACGCCAACGACTAAACTCGTTGCCAGCCACTAATTCGAGAAGGTGACCCAATTCTGGGTCACCTTCTTCTTGCATTAACGGCAAATAAAAAATGTGGCCAGCAGTTCAATGAATGAACTACTGGCCACATCCTCAGATTCTTAGTCTAGGTAATCGCGCAGTACCTGGGAACGCGATGGGTGACGAAGCTTGGACATCGTCTTGGACTCGATCTGGCGAATGCGTTCACGAGTCACACCGTAGACCTTGCCGATTTCATCCAAGGTCTTAGGCTGGCCATCGGTCAGGCCGAAGCGCATGGCCACCACGCCTGCTTCACGCTCTGAGAGCGTGTCGAGCACCGAGTGGAGCTGCTCCTGCAACAAGGTGAACGAAACTGCATCGGCTGGGACTACTGCTTCCGAGTCTTCAATGAGGTCACCGAATTCGGAGTCGCCGTCTTCACCCAATGGGGTGTGCAAGGAAATTGGTTCGCGACCATACTTCTGGACTTCGACAACCTTTTCAGGGGTCATGTCCAATTCCTTGGCCAGCTCTTCTGGGGTTGGTTCGCGGCCCAGGTCCTGGAGCATCTGGCGCTGGACACGTGCCAGCTTGTTGATGACTTCAACCATGTGCACTGGAATACGAATGGTACGTGCCTGGTCAGCCATGGCACGGGTAATTGCCTGGCGGATCCACCAGGTGGCGTAGGTCGAGAACTTGAAGCCCTTGGTGTAGTCGAATTTCTCCACTGCACGGATCAGGCCAAGGTTGCCTTCCTGGATCAGGTCCAGGAACAGCATGCCGCGGCCGGTGTAGCGCTTGGCCAGCGAAACTACGAGGCGAAGGTTGGCTTCCAGCAAGTGGTTCTTGGCGATCTTGCCGTCGTGGATGATCTGCTCATAGTCCCAGCGCAAGCGCTGGTCCATCGAGCCGTCGTCCTTTTCCAACTTGTCAGTTGCGAACAGGCCCGCTTCGATGCGCAGAGCCAAGTCAACTTCCTGCTCAGCGTTCAGCAGCGCGACCTTGCCGATCTGCTTCAGGTAATCCTTGACTGGGTCAGCGGTCGCTCCAGCGACCATGACCTGCTGCTGTGGAGCATCATCGTCACCGGTTGAAAGGGTGAAGCCCTTCGAATCATCGTCAGACTTCGAGTCCTTCGAATCGGTGCCTTGCTCAACATCGTCATCGGCGTCAGCCGACGCTCCGGTTGATTCGTCTTGCACTGCAGTTTCAGCAGCGACCTTTTTAGTCCGAGGCTTGGCCTTGGTAGCGCGCTTCTTCGCTGCAGGGGCGGCTGCCTCGACCTCGGCCGCTTCAACCTCGGCCTCAGTTGCTTTGCGATTAGCGTTCGTCTCAGAAGATGACACGAATAACCTTTCTAACGATGCGTTCCGGATGCACCTGCCGGTAACACCACTATGACCCTGTCAAGTCCGATGGCGTTTAATCATTGACTAAACACCGAGGGCTGGCACATTGATATCAACGCATCAAGCCCGCCTAATGTTCCCGAAATCCGGAGATTTCAAGACATAGGCAATTCGAACCTAACCGGGTCTGTTGTCCCATTATCCATGAATTGCCACCAGGACACCACTTGAGACACTCCGGCTGTTGCTGCTCAACTGAAACTAGCACGCCATGCCCGCAATTGGTCGGTCGCCCATTCTGGCATGATTCCATGGGACATCAGCTTTTGCAGCAGCCTGGCCAGCTCGTAATTCGGGTTTTCCTCGACCGCTCGCCCCAACAGGCACAACGCCATGGATCCCCTGCCTCGCGCCCACTCGATCCACGCAAGAATGCACAGCAGGGCCTGCCGCGCGTTGCCTTCAGCAACGCCGAGCAGGTCTCTGGCGACCAGCCACAACCGGTCAATCCTCTGCCAGTCCGGAGCATGCCAACCACGTCCCAGCAAATAGTTGGTCAACGGCGCGGCGGCAGCTTCGCGATCCCCGCGCATCACGCCGAACAGCACATCCAGTGATGCTTCAAGTCCTTGACCAGCCAGGTACGGAAGAAGGTCACGCACGATTTTCACTTCCAAGGAACCCAGTAGCAATGCGGCATGCTCATGCTCATCGTGAATCCAGGCCCGGGCTTCTGGCTCAGCTAGGTCCATGGTCTGCAGCCACGCTTCCAAGCAGTTGACGACGTTGTGCTGCTGATTCGAGATGATCTTCAGGATCTCAGCAGCCTGCGGCCATTGCGGGATTCCGCTACCGTCCCATGGAATATCCAACGGAGCCGACCCGGCGAAGACCAACGACAAATGCGTTTCGTTCGTTTCCACCGGGCGCACGGGCGTCGGCTCTGCGTAATCATCGGTCGCGTAGTTCCAGACCACACGATCCTGCCGGCACCAGCTGTGACGCAGCAAGACCTTTTTGCTTGTCAGCCCCTGCTCTAGCTGCGCGACCAGATCCGCGTAGGGAATACCGGAGCCGGCCGACGTTCCTTCGGGCGCATAGACCACCAGAACCACCCCTTGGATATGGGGCATTCGTTCTAGCAGACTCAGCAGCTGCGCGGTCCACGTCCCAAGCTCTGCAGCCGTGTTTTCCTCGGGCAGATCAACTCGCAAGGTCGCTTCCAGATGGTCCTCGTCTATCAGCATCAGCACGGCCGAATTCTGAGGATAGAAACCTAGGGCATGGGGCACATACGCCAAGATGTCCTCGCAACTGGACAGCGAGAGAGGGTGGCGTTCCGGTGTAGTTGTCATGGCTCCACGGTGCAACGCTGCGCTTGGCGCATGAGGTCAGAGGCTGCGAGCTGTGGAGAACCTTTCGGATCGCCCCGGTGCGGGCTTACTGCTCGGCGAGGAAGCGGCGTGCCTTGCGGCGTTCAACGACCATGAACACCATACCGAGCAATGCCATGGCGAACTGGACTGACAGGGCCACGCGGAAGGCCTGAAGATTGTAGAGCTCGCCCACCGAGCCGTTGGCCTTATACAGCATGTCCATGATGAATCCGATGACGTAGATCGTGACAAAGGCACCTATGAACCCGCCGGTGTTCACCAGGCCGGTGGCCGTTCCCAGCACCTGCGGCGGGTTGAACGTTCGGGCGAAGTCGAAGCCGATTACGGAGGCCGGGCCACCGGCGGCAATGGCGATCATCAATAGCACCAGAATCCATAGCGGGGCCTGCCCTGGCCAGAATAGGACGACTGCCCACATCACCAGGATTGAGCCGACAATGCCCAGGGCAAAGTTGGAACGCTGGCTGGCATGGCGCGAGGTCAGGGCGCCGAGGATCGGTCCCACCACGATGGAAACGACAACGAACACCGCCATCAAGCCCGATGCCAGCGCACCGTCTATGCCTTGGCCTTCGACAAGGAAAGGATAGCCCCAGGTCATCATGAAGGTGTTGATCATGAATGCCGTGGAGAAGTGGGTCCAGAACCCCAAACGGGTTCCTGGCTGTTTCCAGGCCCGGGCGATCCGCGAGCCGGTCTCCTGCTCCCCCTGGCCGGACCCTTCCCAGGTCCTGCCATTGCGCACGAAAGCGATCGTGGTGATGAAGGTGGCAAAAGCGAAACCGGACATGACCGAGAACGCCGCGGACCAGCCGACGCCCAGCAAGATCATATGGAAAGGAAAGAGGCTGATGAGCTGGCCGAGCTGGCCGAAGGTACCGGTGAGCTGGGTCAGCACCGGGATTCGCGAGCCGGAGAACCATAGGGGCAACAGCTTGAGCACCGATACGAAGACCATCGCATCGCCCATGCCAACCATGACGCGCCCGGCCAACCCCATGGGGACGTTGACTGAAATCGCAAGGAACGCTTGACCTGCGGCCATCAGCAGGGCGCCGCAGGTAATCAGGATGCGCGGACCGAACTTATCCAGCAGCAGCCCTACGGGCACCTGCGCGCCGGCATAGACAACCAGCTGCACGACGGAGAAGGTCGCCAAAATCTGCGCGCTGGCATCAAATCGTTCGGTGGCTTGGATGCCAGCGACGCCGAAGCTGGTGCGCTGCGAAATTGCAGAAATGTAGGCAAGAATTGCGAAGCCGAAGACAACCCACGACTTTGGTGAATTCAGATGGGCCTGGCTCACTGGTCGTGATCACCTGGCAACGGTTCGATGTGACCGTTTTTCAACCAATCTTCAGTGTTCTCAATGGCCGCAAGGAAATGCTCGGCGCTGGCGCCCAATTCCTCGGCATCCGCCATCTGCTCGTCTTCATCCAGCAACAGCGAGCGCGGTTCATGCTCTTTGGCATGCGCATCGAACCGTTCTTCGAATCCGTCGACCATTTGGCGAACATCGCTATTGGTTTCAAGCTGTTCGGCTAGCTGCTGGTCGACCAGTCGACCTGCCTCACGCAGCTTGTCCGTTGGCAAAGCCAGCTTCAGTGCCGCTCCTACGTATTCCAGCGTCGCAACGGCAACGGCCGGGTACTCGGATTCGGCGAGGTAGTGCGGGGTGTGCAGGGAGTATCCCACGACATCACGGCCAGCTTCGCTCAGGCGAATTTCGAGCAGCGAGGCCAGACCTGCTGGCGATTCCACCGTAGGGCTCCACGTCGAGATGTTCTCGATCAGATCCTTGCGGTTTCCATGTGCGGTAACGCCTACCGGGCGGGTATGCGGCACCGGCATCGGCAACGATGCGGTCCCCACAACCAGCGATACGTTGAAGGCTTCAATGAAGGAATGCAGTTCCGCGATCACGCGTTCCCACTTCAAGTCGGGTTCTACACCGGTGAGGAACCAGAACTTGCGGTCCATCTCATCGGTCATCAGGTAGATCTCCATGCGTGGAGCCTGGTATCCAGCGAAGTGGTCACCCAGGAAAGAGACCCGCGGGCGCTGGGAGGTGTAGGCGATCAGCTCATCGGCGTCGAAAGTGGCGAAGAGCTCCGAGTCGAGGCGTCCGAAAAGCTCGTTGGAGACCTGCGAATGGTTATGCCCGGCATCGCTGATGCTCTTCAGCGAGACGAACATGCCAAGACCTTGAAGGCGCGAGTCATCCAAGTCGTCTGCGACCAGCGTCATCAACGATTCCTTGGACATTTTCTCCTCATTCAGGGTCGGCATCCGGCAAAGCGGGAGCGGCAACCATCGGCTGGGACTGCACCTCAAGTACAGATCAATGGTCCATCTTATCGCTACTTGGCTTTCGCTCGCTGTGAAGTAACGCACGATGACGCGGAACCTCGGATAACCTTGGGGTAGGAGACGCACAGCCCGCCGGCATGACCTGTTCCGGAAAACCACAGGGGCTGTCGCGACCTTAGACCCTACAAAGGCATAGAAGGAATGATTTTGTGATCAACTCCAGTGATCTCACTTTGAGCGCCATTGGCGCCGACATCAAGCGCAAGAGCGCTGACACCCTCATCCTGGGTGTACTCAAGAACGGCGAAAAGGTGTCCATCGCGGCATCCCCATTCACCGCCGAAACCACCACTTCCCTGGAGCAGTCGCTTTCAGCTTTGGGCGTTGCCGGGAAGGCCGACGAAATCACCGCGCTGCCAGGCGTAGACGGTGCCAAGACCAAGACCTTGCAGTTCATCGGCCTGGGCGTTGACGAGCTAGCTGATCTGACCGAGGAGAAGCTGCGCCGTGCCGCCGGTTCGGCTGCCCGCCAGCTGAGCAACGCCAAGAGCGCCATTTTCGCCCTGCCTGCTGACAGCGTGGAGCGCGTGGCCGCCATCGCAGAAGGCATCGCGCTGGGCAGCTACCGCTACGAGAACCACCGTTCGAAGAAGAGCGAGAAGCCGGTACTGGCCGAAGCCCAGATCGTCACCTCGGTAGCGACGTCCAAGGACCTGCCAGCAGTACTCAAGCGCGCTGCCATCCTGGGCCGCGCAGTACGCGGCACCCGCGATCTGATCAACGCCCCAGCCAACGTGCTGTACCCGGAGTCCTTCGCCGCAGCAGTGAAGGACCACTCCAAGCCCCTGCCGCTGAAGGTCACCATTTTCGACGAGAAGCGCCTTGCCAAGGACGGCTTCGGCGGCCTGATCGGTGTTGGCGGCGGTTCGGTTCGCCAGCCGCGCATGGTCAAGATCGAATACGCGCCGTCGAAGGCCGCCAAGCACATCGCCTTGATCGGCAAGGGCATTACCTTCGACACCGGTGGCACCTCGCTGAAGCCTGCTGCCGGCATGCACGCCATGAAGTCCGACATGTCCGGTGCCGCCGCGGTTTTCCAGACCGTTGCCGCAGTCGCCGAGCTTGGCCTGAATGTCAAGGTCACTGCCTGGCTGTGCCTGGCAGAAAACATGCCTGGCGGCGCCTCGACCCGTCCGGGCGATGTGCTGACCATGTTCGGCGGCAAGACCGTTGAAGTGCTCAATACCGACGCCGAAGGCCGCTTGGTCATGGCCGATGGCCTGGCAGCTGCCAGCTTGGAGAAGCCGGATGTCATGATCGACATCGCTACGCTGACCGGCGCCCAGATGCTGGCCCTGGGCCTGCGCACCGCAGGTGTCATGGGCGACAAGCAGGTCGCCAGCGACTTGGTTGCCGTCTCGGACAAGGTGGGCGAATTGGCTTGGGCCATGCCGCTTCCGGAGGAGCTGCGCCCGTCCATCGAGTCGCAGGTTGCCGATCTGGCGAACATCGGTGAGCGCATGGGCGGCATGATGACTGCCGCCGTGTTCCTCGGAGAGTTCGTCGGTGAAGTGGACGGCAAGAAGATCCCTTGGGCCCACATCGACTTCGCTGGTCCTGCGTTCAACGAAGGCAGCGCCTGGGGCTACACTCCGAAGAACGGCACCGGCTCCCAGGTACGCACCCTGGTTGCCTACGCAGAGCAGCTCGCTGCAGCAAACTAGCCGCAGCAACGCAGGACTAATGGCAGTTCCTGTGTCCTGGAACTCATCCCGGTATCGCCAGAACTATCTGCACGATGCCGGGATGAGTTTAAAAATAAGAGACATACCTGACTTTTAATGCCCCGAAGGTGACTGCAACCATTGGACGGTACTAAGGTAAGTTTTGAAACATCACCGTGGATTAATGGTGCGCGCCCGCATGTGTCACGCTCCAGGAAGTCCACACCCGATCCCCTGGTCGGCCTAAGCCGGCCTCACTAAGCGAATACGAGGGAGCGTTCACGTGGCCGATTCGGCAGCAACGCAAGAATTTGATGTCCTCATCCTCGGCGGCGGATCCGCTGGATACTCGGCAGCATTGCGCGCCATCCAGCTGGGCTACACCGTTGGATTGATCGAGAAGGAAAAGCTGGGCGGCACCTGCCTGCACACCGGCTGCATCCCAACCAAGGCTTACCTGCACGCAGCAGAGCTGGCCGAGAACGCTCGCGAGGGTGCCAAGTTCGGCATCAACTCCTCGCTGGAGTCGATCGACCTGGCTGGCGTGCGCAAGTACAAGGAAGACATTGTTGCTGGAAAGCACAAGGGTCTCCAGGGCTTGCTGAAGATGAAGAAGGTCAACGTTATCACCGGTAACGGCCGACTGGTCTCCCAGGATTCCATCGATGTTGATGGCACCGTCTACAAGGGCAAGTACATCATCCTGGCTACCGGCTCCACCTCCAAGACCATGGGTCTGGAAATCGGCGGCCGCGTACTGACCAGCACCGAAGCACTGAACATGGAAGACCTGCCAAAGAGCGCCATCGTGCTCGGCGGCGGCGTCATCGGTGTCGAGTTCGCTTCCGTATGGAAGTCCTTCGGCGTCGACGTCACCATCGTCGAGGGCCTGCCTTCGCTGGTTCCGAACGAGGACCCAGCCATCATCAAGAACCTGGAGCGCGCTTTCAAGAAGCGCGGCATCAAGTTCAACACCGGCGTCTTCTTCGAGAAGGTCGAGCAGGATGCTAACGGCGCCAAGGTCTCCCTGGCTGACGGCAAGGTCCTGGAAGCAGAGATCGTTCTGGTTGCAGTGGGTCGCGGTCCGGTAACCGAGGGCCTCGGCTTCGAAGAGCAGGGCATCACCATTGACCGCGGCTTCGTGATCACCGATGAGCGCCTGCACACCGGCGTTGGCAACATCTACGCAATCGGCGACATCGTTCCAGGCGTACAGCTTGCACACCGCGGTTACCAGCATGGCCGCTTCGTAGCCGAGGAAATCCACGGCATGAAGCCAACCATCGTCGAGGACATCAACATCCCGAAGGTGACTTTCTGCGAGCCAGAGATCGCTTCCGTGGGCTACTCCGAGCCGAAGGCCAAGGAGAAGTTCGGTGCCGACCAGATTGAAACCACCGAGTACAACTTGGCTGGCAATGGCAAGTCCTCGATCCTGGGCACCAGCGGCATCATCAAGATGGTTCGCGTCAAGAACGGCCCAATCGTTGGCGTTCACGGCATCGGCGGCCGCATTGGCGAGCAGATCGGTGAAGCCCAGCTGATCGTGAACTGGGAAGCTTACCCAGAGGACGTATCGCAGCTGATCCACGCACACCCAACCCAGAACGAGTCCCTGGGCGAAGCCGCAATGGCTTTGGCCGGCGCCCCGCTGCACGGTTAATCACGCTTTGGTCATACAGGCAGCGCGTTAGTTCAACGCGCTGCCTGTATGCACTAGGCTCGGAGGCAACGCCTCCCACCACTTTTCAAGCTTTATAAAACAAGGAGATACGGGACGATGTCTGAAACCGTAAACCTACCCGCACTGGGTGAAAGCGTTACCGAAGGTACGGTAACCCGCTGGCTGAAGCAGGTCGGCGACCGTGTAGAGGTAGACGAGCCGTTGGTGGAAGTTTCCACCGACAAGGTTGACACTGAAGTTCCTTCGCCGGTTGCCGGCATCATCGAGGAAATCTTCGTAGCCGAAGACGAGGACGCTGAAGTTGGCGCCCCACTGGTTCGCATTGGCGATGGCTCCGGCGCTGGCGAAGCTGCACCAGCAGCTCCGGCTGCTGAAGAAGCACCTGCCGAACCAGCCGCTGAAGAAGCACCAGCAGCACCTGCAGCCGAAGAAGCTCCAGCAGCTGCACCAGCCGCCGGCGCTGCTTCAGGCACCGACGTGACCCTTCCAGCTCTGGGCGAGTCGGTTACCGAAGGTACCGTCACCCGCTGGCTGAAGGAAGTTGGCGAGGAAGTCTCCGTCGACGAGCCACTGCTTGAGGTTTCCACCGACAAGGTTGACACCGAAGTTCCTTCCCCCGTTGCAGGTACCCTGCTGGAAATTCGCGTTCCAGAAGATGAGACCGCTGAAGTTGGCGCTGTTCTGGCTGTTATCGGTGCAGCTGGCGCTGCTCCAGCTGCCGCCCCAGCCAAGGAAGAAGCACCTGCCGCTGCTCCGGCTCCTGCAAAGGAAGAGGCTCCGGCCGCTCCGGCTCCCGCTAAGGAAGAGGCACCTGCCGCTCCGGCCGCTCCCGCTCCTGCAAAGGAAGAGGCACCGGCTGCTGAGGCAACCAATGAGTCCGGCTACGTCACCCCACTGGTCCGCCGCTTGGCTAACCAGCACAGCATCGACATTGCTTCGGTGAAGGGTACCGGCGTTGGCGGTCGCATCCGCAAGCAGGATGTCTTGGACGCTGTTGCCGCCCAGGAAGCCGCTGCACCAGCTGCCGCCCCAGCTGCCGCCCCTGCCCCTGCCGCCGCGAAGCCAGCTGCTCCTGCAGTTGAGGTTTCCTCGCTGCGCGGCACCGAGGAGAAGGCTCCACGTATCCGCCAGGTCATCGCTCGCCGCATGCGCGAATCCCTGGACGTATCGACTCAGCTGACCCAGGTCCACGAGATCGATATGACCCGCATCGTGAAGCTGCGTGCTTCGGCAAAGGCCAACTTCAAGGCCACCAACGGCGTGAACCTCACTTACTTGCCATTCATCGCCAAGGCTGTTGCCGAGGGCCTGAAGGCACACCCTAAGTTGAACGCCGAGTACAACGAAGAGACCCAGAAGATCACTTACCACAATGCCGAGCACTTGGCATTCGCAGTCGACACCGACAAGGGCCTGCTGGTTCCTGTTGTATCGAACGCTGGCGATCTGAACCTGGCTGGCATGGCTTCGCGTATCGCTGATGTAGCTGCACGCACCCGCAGCAACAAGATCGGTCCGGATGAGCTCTCCGGTGGCACCTTCTCGATCACCAACATCGGTTCGGTTGGCGCACTGTTCGACACCCCGATCATCAACCAGCCACAGGTAGCCATCCTGGGCACCGGTGCGATCGTGAAGCGTCCAATGGTCGTTACCGACACAGAGGGCAACGATTCGATTGCCATCCGCCACATGATGTACCTGTGCCTGACCTACGATCACCGTCTGGTAGACGGTGCCGATGCAGGCCGCTTCCTGCAGACCGTCAAGGCTCGCCTTGAAGGCGGCGCTTTCGAAGGCGAACTGGGACTGTAAAGATCCAGCTTTCGCTTTCGCAGCCTAGGTAGATAATCGCCCCTGTCGTTGATTCGACAGGGGCGATTCTGCGTTTTCTACGATCAGTCGAAAATAGATTAGGCTAGTATCATGACTATTCTTCTTTCAATCCTGATTTTCGTGCATATCTTGGGTGCAGCAGCTATCTTCGGCGGCTGGCTTGCTAATTTCAAGACTCCAACCGTCTCCGTATGGCAGTGGTATGGCGCTATCGTTCAGGTCGTAACGGGTCTGGCCATGGTCGGTATTCTCGAGGCTGGCGACGGTTCGCCAAACCACATGAAGATTGGAATCAAGTCGCTGATTGCAATCATTATCTTGGTGGCAGCGTTCCTTGGCCGGAAGAAGATGAAGAACGGCGAGGAAGTTCCTACGGGGATCGCTCACGCCGTGGGTGGCATGGCCTTGATCAACATCGCCATCGCGGTACTCTGGAACTAATCAGCGTTAGCATTGACGGCGGGAGCCGCAACCATCAGCTTGGAGCAAGCTGTGGTTGCACCTCCCGCCGTTTCGCTTTTAATGGCGCAATACCTTGCCAATTTTCCAGCGCTCGTCTTCCAGCACTAGTTCCACTTCGATGCGTTGCGGCTGCGCGGCCTGGACGGCGTGAACCGTGGCTCCGCGGGCATCCACGTAGCGGTATTCCTCTTGGGTAGAAGTGGCAGCAAGAATGACAGAGTCCCCCTGCCCACGCGCCGATACCGTGACGTCCGTGAGTCTCGTGCGCAATCCCGCAAATTCCAAACCCATTTTCCGAAGCTGATCGATTGTTTCGAGATCTCGTTGCAGCTGCTCCGCTCCTGAAGTGTAGAGCCCCTTGAGCTTCTCCCCCGCCAGCTGCCCCATCGCTTCATCGCGCTCTCTTGAAAGCGCGAGGAATGCAGAGATCACGGTGTCCCGATTCAAGGCACAAGCTGGAACGTGCGCCCCGTCTTCAATTCTGCAGCTTTGCTCTGCTGACGGTACTGCCGTAGCCGCAGTCGTTTCGGTGGCCACAGCCGCACGGAAATGATTGACGCCCACGAGGCTCCCGATAATAACCAACGAGCCCAGTGCTGCGGCACCGGCCAATTTCACGGCCCCGGGGGTCCGGCGCAATCGATGGCTATGCCAGGAGTCATCGCGGCTGGGGCTTCGCTGCCTGCTTGCGGTATCGGCCTGGCGCTTGAAGCGCTTGTGCGCAGCATTCTGTTCCGCGGATGGATGGATGGTCTCCATCAGATGAGTAGCTTCTGGAGCTACATGCCCTTCCCAGCTGATGGGCTCTGCCGGACAGCTTGCGAACAACGTTCGAGCAAACTGATCTGCGGTCGGTCGTGCTTGCGGATCTGGATTCAGCGAATCGATCAACAGTTCATGAATGATCGAAGGGATTCCGGGGAACATCACGCTTGCCGGTGGACGCATCAGTTCCTCTTCGGGAATCCGTCCGGATAGGAGAAACCACAAGCAGGCGCCCAGCGAAAACACGTCCTGCTCTCCAACTTGGCTTTCCCGTACCCCGGCCTGCATTTCAGGGGCCATGAATCCTGGCGTACCGGAGCCGGTGAGCGCCTGCCGTGCTGAAGCTGATTCCTGGAAGTCAATGATCTTCGGCATTCCCTTGGCAGTGAGCAATATATTGGCCGGCGATAAGTCTCCATGGCGTTGGCCCTGCGCATGCATCACCGAAAGCGTCTGCGCGATGGGTGCCAGCGCGGTCACGCACTCCCCCAGGCCAAAGGCGCTTCGACTTGCCACAAGATCAGCCACGCTGCCACCGGGGCAATATTCCATAACCAGCCCCTCGCCCAATTGTGTCGACAGGGTTCCGTAGAAATCAACGACATATTTCCTTGACTGCGTTACCTGCTCTTGGCGAAGCGAAGTGATGTTTTCCATAGTCAGGCTAAGTTTTAGCGTGAGGTACAACTGGTCGCTTTCCCTCCGGATCAGCCAAACTTTACACGGTGACTTGGAACTTAGCGGCCTTACCGTGACATGCCCGGGGCTTGTCGGCCACGCTAGAACATTCGTAGAATCATCCATGACTCCGTTGTAACCCAGAATCGTAAATTGCAAGCTGGATATCCACAGATGGGTTCGACGGCTCTGAATTAGCGACCGATCGTTCAAGAGCGTAGGCTAGCCGTCATGGCGATCGAATTCGAACGAGTCGGACTAGGCTCAAAATTTGTGCCCTACATGGAAGCTTGGGATTACCAAATCCAACTGCATGATGCGGTAGCCGCGGACACGCAAACCCCAAAAGTCCTGTTCCTGGAGCACGAAGCGGTTTACACCGCAGGCAAGCGAACTGAACCTGAAGATCTCCCGATGGACGGGACCCCCGTGGTGGATGTGGATCGCGGTGGAAAGTTGACCTGGCATGGCCCGGGACAGCTCATTGGCTACCCCATCGTCAAGCTACGCAAGATCAGCGCAATCCGACTTTACGTGGAGACCTTGGAAGAAGCCCTGATTAACGTGGTCAGCGAGCTAGGCATTCCGACGGCCCAGATCAAGGGCCGCTCCGGGGTCTGGGTACCGGGCAAAGATGGCGCTCAGGACCGCAAAATCGCAGCCATTGGAATCCGCATCAACCACGGTGTCACCATGCACGGTTTCGCATTGAACTGCTCGAACGCGCTTTCCGCCTACGAACAGATCATCCCCTGCGGCATCTCCGATGCAGGTGTCACCACCATTTCCGAAGAACTCGGCCGTACCGTCACCCCCGAAGACGTCGTTGACCGCGTACAAACCGAAATAGAGCGTCTGCTCACCCCTCAAGTCGTCTAGACAGTCACGCCCTCACCAAAGAAAGAGCTGTTTAATGAGCGTCGAACCAGAAGGCCGCCGTATGCTGCGCGTAGAAAAGCGCAACGCTGCCGTACCTGTGGAGCGTAAGCCAGAATGGATCAAGGCCAAGTTGAGCATTGGCCCTGAATACGTTGGCCTGAAAAATCTCGTACAGAGCGAAGGCTTGCATACGGTCTGCGAAGAAGCAGGCTGCCCGAACATCTTCGAGTGCTGGGAAGACCGCGAGGCTTCCTTCCTGATCGGCGGTTCAGAGTGCACCCGCCGTTGCGACTTCTGCCAGATCGCCACCGGCAAGCCCTTGGCAATTGACCGCTCAGAGCCATTCAAGGTCGCCATGAGCGTGAAGAAGATGGATCTGCGCTACGCCACCGTAACCGGCGTCGCCCGTGATGACCTCGAAGACGAGGGCACCTGGCTGTATGCCGAGACTGTGCGGCAGATCCACAAGATGAATCCAAGCACCGGCGTAGAGCTGCTGATCCCCGATTTCAGCGGCAAGCCGGAGAACCTGGATACCATCTGCGATTCGGAGCCAGAAGTCTACGCCCACAACGTAGAGACTGTGCCTCGCCTGTTCAAGCGCATCCGCCCGGCTTTCCGTTACGAGCGTTCCATGGATGTGATCACCCATGGCCGCAAGCGTGGCTTGATCACCAAGTCCAACCTGATTCTGGGTATGGGCGAAACTCGAGAAGAAATTTCCGAGGCCATGCGTGATCTCCATGAGGCAGGCTGCGATCTGCTGACTTTGACCCAGTACCTGCGCCCAACCGACCTGCATCTGCCAGTCGACCGCTGGGTCACCCCGCAGGAGTTCCTGGAGCTTCAGCAAGAAGCCGAAGAACTCGGCTTTGCCGGAGTCATGGCTGGGCCGCTGGTCCGTTCTTCCTACCGCGCTGGCCGCCTGTGGGCCGGCGCCATGCGCAAGAAGGGCCGCGAAATCCCTGAGGCATTGGCACATATCGAGTCCTCGGGCAACACGCGCCAGGAAGCAGCTTCGCTGATCAAGTAGCTCGGTCCAGTGGACCCCACGGCTAAGGCCCCGGAACTCCTGATGGAATCCATCGAGGGTTCCGGGGCTTTCCCACTGCCCGTCCATGGGCAATTCAGCTGAAAATGCCGTGTTCGATCCGGCTCGGCTTAGAACTATCAACTTCATCGCGTAGAATTAAGGCACTATGGCCAAAAACTCCGACAACGACGCAGCCGCGCCTAAGCGTGGCTTGTTTTCGCGTAAACCAAAAGCTGAGAAGAAGAACAAAGAACCGGGCCGCCTGAAGCAAATTGGCCAGGTCTTCCAGATGACTCGCCGCAATGACCCGATGGTCGTGTGGTGGATGGCATTGGCAGCCTTGGCCGTCATTGCTGTCTGCTTGGTCATCGGCTTCTTGATCAAAAACTGGATCACGATGTTGATCATCGCAATCCCGCTGGCGCTCCTTGCTGCAATGTTCGTGATGTCCCGCCGCGCAGAGAAAGCTGCGTTCTCGCAGCTTGAGGGCCGCCCCGGCGCTGCCGGCGCCGCCATGAGCGTGCTGCGTCGCGGCTGGATCCTGAAGCAGGAACCAGTTGCCTACAACCGCCACCAGGATCTGGTGTTCCTCGGTATCGGTCGCCCGGGCATCGTCCTGGTCACTGAGGGACCAAAGAGCCGGGTTCGTGAGCTTGCCTCTTCCGAGCGCAAGCGCATCGCCCGCGTTCTGCCGAACGTTCCCGTGCACATCATCAACGCTGGTTCCGAAGAAGGCCAGACTCCGTTGGCTGAAGTCGGCAAGGCAATGAAGAAGCTTCCAAAGTCGATTACGAAGCTGGAAGTCAGCGCAATCGACAAGCGCTTGAGCACGTTGACCGCGAATCGTCTGCCTATCCCCAAGGGCGTAGACCCGAACCGCGTCCGTCCAAACCGCCGCGCTACGCGCGGACGCTAAAGACAACTACTAAAGAAGCCGCAACTGGAATTTCTAGTTGCGGCTTCTTTCTTGCTGTCCGGATCTATTGCTAGGAGATATTCACCAGGATGGTCTTGGGCAAACGATCATGCAGTCCACGCTGGTCCTTGTCGGTGACGAAGGCCGGAATAGCCAGGCAAAGCAGCAAGGAACGAATCAGGCCTTGCAACGGCTTGATTGCGGTTCCATCCAGCGACTGCACCTGCATTCCAAAGGTACGGTGCCCGATCGTGTGCCCGGTGAACCCGACACCGATGATCTGCCCGGCGCAGAACAGGCTCAATGTTGCCAGATCGTGGCTGTCAAACAGCCACCAGCTCAGCAGCATCGAGAGCCCCCAGTCCAAGAGCAGTGCACCGACCCGTCGCGGGAATCTGGCAATGGAGCCGGGGCCCTTCTCGGGGCGCCCCATATCCTGCCCGGGCCATTGTTGCGTATTATGCTGCGGCGGCCCTTCAAGCCACGAGCTGAAGTCTTTTCTTTCCACCAATACAGTCTATCCAGCGATTCTGTGCGCCAGTTAGAACGCGATAACCAGGTAGCAAGTATCCAAGTCAGATTGTTACAGCAGGCAATCAGCGCAGATCAGCGCGATACGACACGCCCGGATTCTCCGCTTGTAACAGGTTGGAAACAATAGAGACACCATTCAGAAATGGATTATAGGTAAGCTTGATACGTAAGCAAGAGGACCAGCCGGATCATTCCGGCTACCGGTTCCGTTTACCAAACCTTATATCTCACCAGGGAGTCACCTGCACATGTTTACCAGTCCAGAAGAAGTCTTGGCATATATTGCCGAAGAGGACATCAAGTTCGTCGATATCCGTTTCACCGACCTACCAGGTGTACAGCAGCACTTCAACGTGCCTGCCAAGTCCGTGGATGCCGACTTCTTCGTCAACGGCCAGCTCTTCGATGGTTCTTCCATCCGCGGCTTCGCCGGCATCTCTGATTCCGACATGCAGCTGATCCCGGACGTCACCACCGGCTTCATCGATCCCTTCCGCCTGGAAAAGACCCTGGCCTTCAACTTCTCGATCATCAACCCACGCACCGGTGAGCCGTACCACCGCGACCCACGTGGCGTTGCGGAACGTGCCGAGGCATACCTGGAATCGACCGGTATCGCTGACACCGCGTTCTTCGCCCCAGAAGCAGAATTCTTCATCTTCGAAGACGTTCGCTACGAATCCAAGCCACAGGGCGCGTTCTACTCGATCGATTCCGACGAGGCACCTTGGAACACCGGCCGCAAGGAAGAAGGCGGCAACCAGGGTTACAAGACCCCGTACAAGGGCGGCTACTTCCCAGTTGCACCGACTGACAAGCAGGCTGACCTGCGCGACGCGATCTGCGTCGAGCTGGACAAGGCTGGCCTTGAGGTTGAACGCAGCCACCACGAGGTGGGCGCTGCTGGCCAGGCAGAAATCAACTACAAGTTCAACACCATGGTTCACTCCGCTGATGAACTGATGCTCTTCAAGTACATCGTGAAGAACGTCGCTGACGCGTGGGGCAAGTCCGCAACCTTCATGCCAAAGCCAGTCTTCGGCGACAACGGCTCGGGCATGCACGTGCACCAGTCGCTGTGGGCCAACGGCGAACCGCTGTTCTACGATGAAAAGGGCTACGCTGGCCTGTCCGATACCGCACGCTGGTACATCGGCGGCCTGCTGAAGCACGCAGACGCCGTGCTCGCGTTCACCAACCCAACCGTGAACTCCTACCGCCGCCTGGTCAAGGGCTACGAAGCTCCAGTGAACATGGTTTACTCGCAGGGCAACCGCTCTGCCGGTATCCGTATCCCGATCACCGGTTCGAACCCTAAGGCGAAGCGCATCGAGTTCCGCGCTCCGGATGCTTCCTCGAACCCATACCTGGCGTTCGCAGCCCAGCTGATGGCTGGCCTGGACGGCATCAAGAACCGCATTGAACCTGCAGAGCCAATCGACAAGGACCTCTACGAGCTTCCTGCCGAAGAGGCCAAGGAAATCCAGCGCGCACCTGAAAGCCTCGAAGAGGCGCTCAAGGCCCTGGAAGCTGATCACGAGTTCCTGCTCGAAGGCGGCGTCTTCACCGAGGACCTGATCCAGACTTGGGTCGAGTACAAGCGTGAAAACGAAATCAAGCCATTGAGCCTGCGCCCGAACCCATACGAGTTCGAGCTCTACTACGGTTGCTAATCAGCTGACGGGGCATCGCCCCGTGTAGTTTGCAGAGGAGTCTGCACAAAGCGCAAGAACTATGTTCTGGCACTTGTGCGGACTCCTCTGTTTAAGCATCAGTGCGGGCCCGCACATGGGCGGCCATCGCGCTCAGGGCAAGTGCCGCCCCGATAACAAGTACTAGTATTCCTGCTTGTCGCTCTTTGCTTCCCAAAGCTCAAATGCCCTGAGCGCACCGGAATCTTCAACCTTGGTAAACGGAATTTTCCGCTCGCTCATGGGAAGCTCAAGCTCCTTGTAAATGAAATCATCATCGAAGCCGATCTTCGCGGCTTCGTCGCGCGTATTCGCGTAGTAGACATGCTCGAAGCGGGACCAATAGATGGCACCCAGGCACATGGGACATGGCTCGCAGCTGGTGTAGAGCTCGCATTGCGACAGATCGAAGGTTCCCAGTGCTTGTCCCGCTGCGCGGATGGCATTGATTTCGGCGTGCGCCGTTGGATCCTGGCTACCCACCACCGAGTTGTAGCCAGCGGAAACGACTTTTCCGTCAAGGACTACCACCGCGCCAAATGGTCCGCTGTCATTGGATTCCAGGGCCAGCAAGGACTGATCAATGGCAGCCTGCAGCATCTTTGGGTCCAGCATTTTCGAAGCTCCCCTGCACTCATTATTCGCGTAGAGATTACAATCCCCACCCTAGTCCCCCAGCATCCTGTTTCGGCGGGAAGCGCAGGAAATTGCCGGTTGCGGACTAAGGTTTCAGCGCACGAAGGTAACGCTGACGTGTCACCCACTGCGCCAGGAGCAGCGCCTTGAAGACTCGACGCCAAGCAGGCACATCAGAAGGTGCCGTGACCGACCTGATCAGCAGGAAAACTTGCTCGTCCGCGCGTTCAAGAATGAAAGCTTCCACACCCTGAACCGGATGCCCCGGCAGCGTCCGGTAGGAAAACCCTACCCAATCACTTTCCGCAACGACGTCAACGACCTCCACAGGTTCATGGATGCGCAACGGTCCGACACCGATGGTGATCAAGGGTTGCTGGCCCACGGCGACCGGCAACTGCGGCTGAAGCCTGAACCCGCTGCGTGTCTTGACTTCCCAACGGAGCAAGGCAGCGCACGCAACGTTCCACAGGGCTACTCCCCTACCTAGCAGCACGCGGCGTTGCCACGGCCTGGATGAAGCAGCCAGCGGGCTCCAGGTACGTTCCAGCAGCGTTTCAACGGCCACCGCGGTTCCTAGTTCTCAAAGCCGTAGAACAGCAGTTCAAAGATGCCACGCGCGTGCCGGGTTGCACGCAAGTAGTCCTCTTCGAGTTCCACGCCAAAGTGCGGCTCATAGCCGCACCACCGAGCCACGGCTTCCATATCGCGCGCCGAACTCGGCAAGACATCGCTGGAACGTCCGGACGTGATGATTTCAGCACTGCGAATCTGCGTAGCCAGCCGCCAAGCAATCGCCAGCAGTTCGCTATCGTCTTGCGCAATGAGCTCCAATTTCGCCAGCTCTTCCAACGCCCGGAGCGTCGAGGTGGTGCGCAGGGATTCGTGCTTCCAGGCGTATTGCAACTGGTAGAACTGCACCAGCCATTCAATGTCCGAGAGCGAGCCTCGTCCCAGTTTCAGGTGGCGGTTGGGGTCGGCACCTCGTGGGAGCCGTTCGGACTCAACGCGGGCCTTGATCTTGCGGATATCCCGGATCTCCGACTCGTCCAGTCCCTTGCCGTAGCGCACCGGCCTAATCAATTCCATGAAATCTTCAGCCAACTGGTCATCGCCGGCAAACGGGCGTGCACGCTGCAACGCCTGGCGTTCCCAGATTTCCACCCATCGCTGGTAATAGGTGGCGTAGGCGTCCAGAGAACGGACCAGCATTCCCTGGCGGCCCTCGGGGCGCAGATCCGAGTCCACTTTCAATTTCACTTCAGCTGGAATGGCTGGTTTCAACGGTTTGGCGGTCCACGACACCAGGTCGGTAACTACCCGAAGCGCTTGTTCTTGAGCAGCTTGGGCCGTGGCGCCAGGAACCGGGCGCTGCACGAACAGGACGTCCGCATCAGAGCCGTAGCCGATTTCCCGACCGCCTTGGCGGCCCATGGCAATGACCGAAACGACAGCATGTTCCCCGTTCTTGGCCTGGTCAGCAGCCAAGAGGACCTTCAGCACCCCGTCAACCATGGCGGCGTCGATGTTAGAGAGTGCTACGCCAACTTCGTCAACGGTCAGCAGGCCGGCGCCGTCGGCAAGCGCGACACGCAAGAACTCGCGGCGGCGCACCATGCGGATCATGCGGATGGCAGCTTCTGGCTGCTTCGTGCGATGGATGATCGATGTGTTCTGCTGCAGCAGGTTCTCGAATGTCTGCGGCGTCAAGGACGCGTCGGAGCCCAGCCAAGCGGCCGCCGCCGGCTCATTGGCCAGCAGGTCGGTCAAGAAGCGCGTATTGGAGAGCAAGTGGCTCAGCCGTTCGGCGGCAGCGTTGGTATCGCGCAGCATGCCGAGGAACCAATGGGACTTGCCCAGCGCTTCGCTGAGCCGGCGGAAGCCCAGCAATCCAGCATCCGGGTCCACCCCGCGGGCAAACCAGTCCAGGAGTACCGGCAGCAATTGCCGTTGCAATGACGCACTGCGCGAGACCCCACCGGTCAGGGCTTCAATGTGCCGCATCGCCGCCTTCGGGTCGAGATAGCCCAGGGCGCGCAGGCGGGCTTGCGCCGATTCGGCGGTGAGCTTGACATCATCGGCCGAGAGGTTGGAACTACTGACCAGGAGCGGACGGTAGAAAATACGCTCGTGCAGCGAACGCACCATGCGCTTGGTTTCATTCCAGCGGCGCATCAGCTTCTCCGGGCTGCTGAGCTGCAGGTCTCCGGCACCACGGATCGATCGTGCAAGCACGCGCTGGGCGCTTTCTGCCCGGGGCATCAAGTGGGTACGGCGCAATTGGCTGAGCTGTATCCGGTGCTCCAGCAAGCGCAGGAAACGGTATGAGTCATCGAAATTCGTCGCATCATCACGGCCGATGTAGCCGATATCGCTCATCGCTTGGATGGCCAGGGTGGTGGTTGGCACCTGGATGGCGGGGTCGACTCGACCATGGACGAGTTGGAGCAGCTGGACGGTGAATTCGACATCGCGCAGCCCACCGGGGCCCAGCTTGATTTGCCACGCAACATCTTGCTTGTCGATGTTGTCGCTGACGCGTCGGCGCATGGCCTGGACGGATTCAACGAAGCCCTCACGCTCGGAACTGGACCAAACCATTGGCGAAACCATCCGCTCATAAGAGCGTCCCAGTTCCTTGTCGCCGGCAATCGCGCGGGCCTTGAGCAGGGCTTGGAATTCCCATGAATGAGCCCACCGGCGGTAATACGCTTCATGGGATGAGAGCGTACGGGTCAAGGCCCCGTCCTTGCCCTCGGGGCGAAGATTCGCATCCACTTCCCAGAGCATCGGCTCAGGGCCAGGGACCATCAGTGCACGTGCCGTGTTCCCGCAGATCACCGTCGCGATCGCGGCGGCCAGGTCGTCATCGATTCCCGGCGTGGAATCGTGGACGTAAATGACATCGACGTCCGAAATATAGTTCAGTTCACGTGCACCGCACTTGCCCATGCCAATGATGGTGATCTTAACCCGATCAACGTCGCCAGCATCATATTGTTCGGCGGCTTCGGCCCGGGCAATGGCCAATGCCCCCTCCAACGCGGCACCAGCCATGTCGGCCAGTTCGGCGGCGACCAGGGGCAGAATGCGCTGCGGCTGGGTGGAACCCAAGTCCCGGTGGGCCAGCGAGAGCAAGGCCTTGCGGTAGGCGGTGCGCAAGCGCTGTCGCGCTTCAGCACCGGTATGGGAAGAGACCCAGTGCCCGCCGTCTGATTGCTTGGCCTCGATCGATGCCAGCAAGTCCTCGACCAGCTGTTCCGCGGGCACGGGGACGAATTCACCGGGTGGGGCGTGGCGGACGATCTCCAGCGCCTCGGGACAACGCATGAGGAACTCCCCGAGCGCAGAAGAGCTGCCCAGAAGCCTGACGAGCCCTTGGCAGCTATCGGGCTCCAGGAAGATATCGATGACTTCCGGGTGCCGATCTACCAACCGCAGGGCCAGCAGCAGTGCCTGGTCCGGATCTGGCGCATGCGCCATCTTGCTCACGATCAGGCTGGGATCAATCCGGGACAGTTCCTCGGCCTGAAGGAATTTCTTGGCCCTTTCGATGTCGCTGAAGCCAGCGTTGAGCAATGCTCGCGAGGGTACTTCCGGCATGGTGTCTCGTGTTCTCCCGCATTTCGCCGCGCAGCTTCACGCGGCGAAGTCTCTAGAGGATTCCCAAATACTTGTTCAGTTCGTAGGGGGTAATGACCTGGCGGTACTCTTCCCATTCGGTGCGCTTGTTCGACAGGAACGAGTTGAATACCTGCTCGCCGAGGATCTCGGCCATCAGTTCCGACTCTTCCATGGCGCGCAATGCGTCGTGCAGGCTGCCAGGCAGCGGAACGTGGCCCGAGGCGCGGCGTTCTGCCGTGGACAGGCTCCAGACATCATCCTCGGTTGGCTCTTCCAGCTCGTAGCCTTCGCGGATGCCCTTCAGCCCAGCGCCCAGCAATACTGCGTAGGCCAGGTACGGATTGGCTGCCGAGTCGATACCGCGGTATTCCACGCGGGCGGACTGTCCCTTGCCTGGCTTGTACAGCGGCACGCGGACCAGTGCCGAGCGGTTGTTGTGCCCCCACGAACGGTGGCTCGGCGCCTCCCCTCCACCCCACAACCGCTTGTACGAGTTCACGTACTGGTTGGTGATGGCGGTCATTTCCGGCGCATGGTGCAAGATGCCGGCGATGAAGGACCGGGCCACATCGGAGAGCTGGTATTCGCGGCCAGCTTCGAAGAACGCGTTAGCGTCACCTTCGAACAAGGAGAAGTGGGTATGCATGCCGCTGCCCGGATGGTCGGCAAATGGCTTGGGCATGAAGGTTGCGTGGATGCCCTTTTGCATCGCCATCTCCTTGATGACGGTACGGAAGGTCATGATGTTGTCGGCGGTCTGCAAGGCATCTGCGTAGCGCAGATCGATTTCGTTCTGGCCTGGACCTGTTTCGTGGTGGGAGAACTCCACCGAAATGCCCAGCGCTTCCAGCGTGGTCACGGAAGCACGGCGGAAGTCCTGCCCAACGCCATCTGGCACGTGGTCGAAGTAGCCACCGTTGTCGATCGGCTGGGGACGGCCATTGGCATCCAGCTGATCGTTCTCCAGCAAATAGAATTCGATCTCCGGGTGGGTGTAGCAAGTGAAACCCATATTCGATGCTTCGGCCAGCTGGCGCTTGAGCACCTGGCGCGGATCTGCATTGGACGGCTGGCCCTCAGGGGTCAGGATGTCGCAGAACATGCGGGAGGTCGGTTCGACTTCGCCGCGCCACGGCAGGATCTGGAAGGTGGCAGGATCTGGCTGAAGCAACATGTCAGACTCGGAGATCCGGGACAGTCCATCAATGGAGGAACCATCGAATCCCAGACCTTCTTCGAAAGCATCTTCAACTTCAGCAGGAGCCAACGCCACCGACTTGAGCGAACCAACGACGTCAGTAAACCACATTCGCACAAATCGAACGTCGCGTTCTTCAATGGTGCGCAGTACAAATTCCTGCTGACGATCCATTTTCCACCACCTTTGGGATTCTGATATCCGGCGCTGATCACAACCGGTAAGAAAATTGACCTGTGGCAACACTATATCGGTTCAGAACCGTCCCAACGATCAGCATCGCCCTGTCCAAGTGCGATAAAGTCGATTCATGCCACAACCATACCTAGGGAACCCTGAAAAAGGCCCGTCCCGTATCCGACTTCATCATTTGCAGCAGGCCAAGGACAATGGCGAAAAATTCGCGATGTTAACTGCTTATGACGTAATGATGGCAGAGATTTTCGATTCGGCCGGGATCGAGATGCTGCTGGTTGGCGACTCCGCTGCCAATACCGTACTCGGCTACGAGTCCACGCTGCCCATTACCCTCGACGAAATGATCATGTTCACCAAAGCTGTCGCCAACGGGGCCAAACGCGCCATGGTCGTTGCCGACCTCCCGTTTGGCAGCTACGAGCAGTCCCCTGCCCAGGCCGTTGCCACTGCGGTGCGCCTGATGAAGGAGGGCCATGCCCACGCGGTCAAGATGGAGGGCACCGCGCAATACGCCGAGCATGTCCGCGCCATGGTCCTTGCCGGAGTTCCCGTTATCGGGCACATCGGATTCACTCCGCAGTCCGAGCATGCATTGGGCGGGTACCGTGTGCAGGGCCGTGGCGACGCAGTAGAGCAGATGAAGCACGACGCTGTGCAATTGCAGGATGCAGGCGCCTTCTGCATCCTGATGGAAATGGTGCCAAGCCCGGTCGCTGCCAAAATCGATGCCGCGCTGAAGGTGCCGACCATCGGCATCGGCGCTGGCAATTCCACCACCGGACAGGTCCTGGTTTGGCAGGACATGCTGGGTCTTGGCGGGGGCCGCACCCCGCGCTTCGTGAAGAAGTACGCTGATCTGCGTGAGGTTGTCGGCAACGCGGTGCGCGAGTACCACCAGGACGTGGTTTCCGGCACCTTCCCCTCGGCAGAGTACGAGTTCAAGGAATAGAAGCCGGCTCACGCCATATCGCAAAGCGGTGCGCTGCCTCGATGTCATCCATCGTGGCAGCGCACCGCTTTGCCATTCGCCGCACCGGCCTGGCTCGGTGCCCTTGACTTCTACTCGTCGTCTTCCTCTGCGTCGTCCCACGCCTCATTGCGTGCCTGGACCTTCGCCATTGCCGCTTCGGCTTCAGCAACCGTGTCATATGGGCCAAGCAACTGCGACCAATCAGACTGCGGGCCATTCTCCACGGTCTTGGTCGAGACGTTGTACCAGTACTGCCCCTCGCCCGGGGTGCCAACTGAGCTCATGGAAAACTCCTCTATTCTCGATTCTTGCTGCTTCTTCCACGGTATCCCAACCGGCGGAAAATAGGTGCAACACCACCTGTTCTATCGGCTATCTCCTAGCGAAGCGGCAGATACGTGAAGCTAGAATAAAAGCATGGCTATTGCTTCAACTGCACCCCTTGGAAATCTCACCGCCGGCACGGTCTCCCCGGAACTTCCGGTACCGAAACACATTGAACGCCCCGAATACGTTGGCAAGAAGGAACCTGCCAGCAACACGGCTTCGGAAATCAAAAGCCCAGAAGTCATCGAACGCATTCGCATAGCTTCAAGGATTGCCGCTCAGGCACTGCAGGAAGTTGGCAAGGCTTGCCAGCCGGGAGCCACCACCGACCAGCTCGATCGGCTTGGCCACGAATTCCTCATGGATCACAACGCCTACCCGTCAACCTTGGGCTACCGCGGATTCCCCAAGTCGCTGTGCTCCTCGTTGAACGAGGTCATCTGCCACGGCATCCCGGACACCACCGTGTTGCAAGATGGCGACATCATCAATATCGATATCACCGCCTTCATCGGTGGCGTTCACGGAGATAACAACGCCACCTTCCTGGTCGGTGACGTGGATGAAGAATCGCGCCTGCTGGTCGAGCGCACCGAAAACTCGCTGAAGCGCGCCATCAAGGCCGTGATGCCAGGGCGTGAGATCAATGTGATCGGCCGAAGCATTGAAACCTACGCCAAGCGGTTCGGCTACGGCGTGGTCCGCGACTTCACCGGCCACGGCGTCGGCGAGGCCTTCCATTCCGGCTTGATCATCCCGCATTACGATGCGGCGCCGGCCTACAACACTCCCATCGAGCCGGGCATGGTTTTCACCATCGAGCCGATGCTCACCTTGGGCACCGTCGAATGGGACATGTGGGAAGACGACTGGACCGTGACCACCAAGGACAAGAAGCGCACCGCGCAGTTCGAGCACACCCTGCTGGTCACCGACGATGGCGCGGAAATTCTCACCCTGCCATAGCCGCTGCGACGCCTACGCCAAACGCCAGTGCCCGCGACCTCGAAAGGTCTGGGGCACTGGCGTTTGCTCTATGCGAAAACTGCTAGTCGGCCGAGAGCGGACGCTGGTTTCCCTGCGGAACCTTGCCACGGCGATCGCGCAGCCGGGCAATGGCGGTCTCGAAATCAGTCAGCGACTGGAAGTTGTGGTAGACACTGGCAAAGCGCAAGTAAGCGACCTCGTCGAGGCGCGACAATGGCTCCAAGATGGCCAAGCCCACCTGGTGGGCCGGGATTTCAGCAGCCCCGGAGGTCCGGACTGCCTCTTCGACTTCCTGGGCCAGGACGGCAAGGTCGTGATCGGTGACCGGGCGGCCCTGGCAGGCCTTGCGAACACCGTTAATGACCTTGTTGCGCGAGAACGGTTCTACGGCACCGGACTGCTTGAGCACGTTGAGGCTGGCAGTTTCGGTGGTGGTGAAACGGCGCGAACAAGCCGTGCACTGGCGTCGGCGGCGGATCGAGACGCCGTCGTCGGCAACTCGACTATCGACCACTCGGGAATCCGCATTGCGGCAATACGGGCAGTTCACGGCACCTCCATCTGTAGCCTAAGAAGCATTCTCGGTTCACCCATGGTGGCAAGAATCAACTCATGTCACCTAACAGTTTAGCGTCTATTGCGCGTTTCGCACCGCGACCGCGTCTCCATGGGCTGGCAGGTCCTCGGCATTGGCAAGATTAATCACGTGAGCGGCCACTTCGCCCAGCGCGGCCTTGTCGTAGTTGATCACCTGGATGGCTTTCAAGAAGGTATTCACGTTCAGCCCCGAGGCGTGCAGCGCGGTGCCACTGGTCGGCAGCACGTGGTTGGATCCTGCGCAGTAGTCGCCCAGCGAAACCGGGGCATAGGCGCCGACAAACACGGCGCCAGCAGCGGTGATGCGGGCCGCGGTGGATTCCGCCTCGGCCACCATGATTTCCAGGTGCTCGGCGGCGTAGGCGTTGCACACCTCGATCCCCTGCTCCAGGTCCTTGACCAAGATGACGGCCGATTGGGATCCTGACAGGGCCTCTGTCACACGGGCGGAGTGCTTGGTGGCGGCAACCTGCACCATGAGTTCCTTGCGCACGCCAGCAGCTAGTTCAGGTGAATCGGTAATCAGCACGGCCGCGGCGTTGGCATCGTGTTCTGCCTGCGAAATCATATCGGCAGCGACGAAGCCCGGGTTAGCTCCCTTGTCGGCAAGAATCGCGATTTCCGTAGGACCAGCTTCAGCGTCAATGCCTACCACGCCCTTGACCAAGCGCTTGGCGGTTGCCACGAACACGTTGCCTGGACCGGAGATCACGTCAACCGGTTCGATCCCGCCACGCTCATCGTTCGGCATGTCCACCCCGTAGGCGAACGCGGCAACAGCCTGGGCACCGCCCATGGCGTGCACCTCGTCGATGCCCAGCAGCTTGGCGGCAGCCAAGATGGTGGGGTGCGGCAGTCCGGCGAATTCCTTCTGCGGCGGGCTGGCCAGGGCTAGCGAGCTGACGCCGGCTGCCTGGGCAGGTACGGCGTTCATGATGACCGAGGACGGGTAGACGGCCAGGCCACCTGGCACGTACAGGCCGACGCGGCGCACCGGGACCCAGCGCTGGGTGACAGTTGCCCCGGTAGCGTAGCGGACTTCGGCGTCGTCCGGGCGCTGGGCCTTGGCGAATACGCGGGCGCGGTCAATGGATTCTTCCAGCGCCAGGCGGACCTGCGGGTCCAGTTCTTCCAGGGCGCGGTCCAGCTCATGCTGCGGCACACGGGTATGCTCCAGCTCAACGTGGTCAAAGCGCTGGGCCAGGTCCTTGAGTGTTTCCATGCCATGGGCGCGGACATCATCGATGATCTGCTGCACGGTTTCGGCTGCGGTCTGGGAGTTCATCTCCGGGCGCGGCAGCTTGGCTTTCAGCTGTGCGTAGCCCAGGGATTCGTTGCGCCAATCAAGGGTGGCGAGTGCTGAGAATTCGGTTTCTGGAATAGTGCTCACCTACCTAGTTTAACGCCGATGACCGGGGAAGGTTCATTAGTTACCTTCCCCGGTCATCCAAGCCGTGATCCGTTTCCCTATACGTCCAGGCAGTGAGGGCCCAGCAGCACCTTCAAATCGCCGAACAGGGCAGGATTGGGGTTCACCCTGAAGTTCATGCCCAGGCGCAGCAGCGAGGTGCCGCGGCTGCCGGTGAGCTTCACCCGCACCTCGGTGTTGCCGCTGTGGGTGCGCAGCACATCGCCCAGCTTCTGCACCAGGGTCTCGGTGGCCTTGTGTGTCGGAATGCCGATGACTACCGGTCCCCCGTTGGCATCCTCGGAAATTTCCGGGATCATCATTTCCTGCGCGTTCAGGGTGATGGAGCCGTCATCGCGGCGCTGCACGCGCCCCTTGATGACCACGATCAGGTCATCGGCCAGGATCTCGGCGATCGGCTGGTAGGCCTGGCCGAAGAACATGACCTCCATCGAACCGGAGAGGTCTTCGATCTCGCAGCGCGCATACGGGTTGCCGCTCTTCTTGGCGATGCGCCGCTGCAGACCGGAAATCATGCCGGCGATGGAAATGATGTGGCCATCCTGCGGGCCGTCATCCGAGAGCACGTGCGTGACCGGCATGTCAGCGTACTGGTCCAGGGCCGAGCCCAGTCCCTGCAGCGGGTGGTCGGAAACGTACAGGCCGAGCATGTCGCGCTCGTAGGCCAGTTTTTCCTTCTTGTCCCAATCGGGCATGTCGGGGATCGCCACGTGCATCGACTCCGAGGACTCATCCGCGCCCAGGGCGCTGAACAGGTCGAACTGGTTGGCCGCCTCGTTGCGCTTGACCTGGATCACCGAATCCACGGCTTCTTCGTGGATGGCCACCAGCGCCCGGCGTGGATGCTTCATGGAGTCGAAGGCACCGGCCTTGATCAGCGATTCAATGGTTCGCTTGTTGCAGACCACGGCCGGGACCTTGCCCAGGAAATCGTTGAAGTCGTTGTAGTTGCCCTTCTCCGTGCGGGCCTCGACCATGCCGGCCACCGCATTGGTGCCGACGTTGCGGATGGCGCCCATGCCGAAGCGGATATCCTTGCCCACTGGGGTGAAGTTCAACGCCGATTCGTTGACATCCGGCGGCAGCACGGTGATGCCGATGTGGCGGCATTCGTTCAGGTACAGTGCCAGCTTGTCCTTGTCATCGCCCACCGAGGTCAGCAGCGCGGCCATGTATTCGGCCGGGTAGTGCGCCTTGAGGTAGGCGGTCCAGTAGGAGACCACGCCGTACGCGGCCGAGTGGGCCTTGTTGAACGCGTAGTCGGAGAATGGCAGCAAGATGTCCCACAGGGTCTGCACGGCGGCGTCCGAGTAGCCGTTGTCGTTCATGCCCTGCTTGAAGCCGGCGAACTGCTTATCCAGTTCCGACTTCTTCTTCTTGCCCATGGCACGGCGCAAGATATCGGCCTGGCCCAGCGAGTAGCCGGCCAGCTTCTGCGCAATAGCCATAACCTGCTCCTGATACACGATCAGGCCGTAGGTGCCGCCGAGGATCTCTGCCAGCGGTTCAGCGAGCTCCGGGTGGATTGGGGTGACTTCCTGCAACCCGGTCTTGCGCAGGGCGTAGTTGGTGTGGGAGTTGGCGCCCATCGGGCCCGGACGGTACAGCGCGATCACTGCGGAGATGTCTTCGAAGTTATCGGGGCGCATCATCTTCAGCAGCGAGCGCATGGGACCGCCATCGAGCTGGAACACGCCCAGGGTGTCGCCGCGGGCCAGCAGGTTGTAGGCCTCGGGGTCCTCGATACTCAGGGTCTCGAGGTCGATTTTGGTGCCGGTGTTGTACTCGATGTTCTCCAGGGCATCGGAAATGATGGTGAGGTTGCGCAACCCCAGGAAGTCCATCTTGATCAGCCCCAGGCCTTCACAGGTCGGGTAGTCGAACTGGGTAATGACCTGTCCATCCTGGATGCGCCGCATGATGGGGATGACGTCGATGATCGGGTCCGAGCTCATGATCACGCCGGCGGCGTGCACGCCCCACTGGCGCTTCAGGCCTTCCAGGCCCTTGGCCGTCTCGAAGACGCGGGCCGCCTCCGGGTCATTGGCCACCAGGTTGCGGAAGTCCCCCGCCTCCGAATAGCGCTTGGATTGCGGGTTCTCGATGTCGTTCAGCGGGATGTCCTTGGCCATCACCGCCGGCGGCAGCGCCTTGGTCAGGGTCTCGCCCATGCTGAACGGGTAGCCGAGCACGCGCGATGAGTCCTTCAGCGCCTGCTTGGTCTTGATTGAACCGTAGGTCACGATCATCGATACGCGCTCATCACCGTACTTCTCGGTCACGTACCTGATGACCTCGGAACGGCGGCGATCATCGAAGTCGACATCGAAGTCGGGCATGGAAACACGTTCCGGGTTCAGGAAACGCTCGAAGATCAGGCCGTGCACCAGCGGATCGAGGTCCGTGATCCGCATGGCGTAGGCGACCATGGAGCCTGCACCCGAACCACGCCCCGGGCCAACACGGATGCCGTGGTCCTTGGACCAGTTGATGAAGTCGGCCACGACCAGGAAGTATCCCGGGAAGCCCATCTTGATGATGACGTCCAGCTCGTAGTCTGCCTGCTTGCGCGAAGCTTCTGGGATGCCGTTCGGGTAGCGGTAGTGCAGTCCCTTGTCGACTTCCTTGATCAGCCAGCTGGTTTCGTCCTCCCCCGGCGGGCAAGGGAATTTCGGCATGTAGTTGGCGTTCGTGTCGAAGGAGACCTCGACCCGGTCGGCGATCGCCAGGGTGTTGTCGCAGGCTTCAGGAAATTCCTTGAACAAATCGCGCATTTCGCGCGCCGATTTCAGGTAGTAGCCGGTGCCGGAAAAAGCGAAGCGGCTGCCGCCCTGGTCATAGGTGGGCTCGTCGAGCGTGGAGCCGGAGTTGATGGCCAGCAGCGCCTCGTGGGCCTTGGCATCGGATTCATGGGTGTAGTGCAGGTCGTTGGTAGCCACCAGCGGAATGCCCAGTTCCTTGGCCAGGCGCAGCAGGTCCTTGGTGATGCGGCGTTCGATCTCCAGACCGTGGTCCATGATCTCGCAGAAGTAGTTTTCCTTGCCGAATAAATCCTGCAGTTCAGCCGCGGCCGCCTTCGCCGCATCGTACTGGCCCAGTCGAAGCTTGGTCTGGACTTCACCCGAAGGGCAGCCGGTCGTGGCAATGAGGCCTTCGTGGTGCTCGTTGAGCAGCTCGCGGTCCCAGCGCGGGTATTTGCCGAACACGGAGTCCAGCGAGGCGCGGGACGAACCCTTGAAAAGGTTGTCCATGCCCTTGTTGTTGTACGAGAGCAGGGTCATGTGGTTGTACAGGCCGCCACCGGAAACGTCATCCCCCTTTTGCGATTCGTCGGTACGCCATTTCACGCGGGTCTTGTCGTCGCGCGCGGTGCCCGGGGTGACATAGGCTTCTACGCCGATGATCGGCTTAACGCCAGCTCCGGTGGCTTGGCGCCAGAAATCGAAGGCACCGAACAGGTAGCCATGGTCGGTAATCGCCATGGCTTCCATGCCCTGCCGGTTAGCTTCGGCGAAGAGTTCGCCTAGGCGCGCCGCACCGTCCAGCATGGAGTATTCGGTGTGGGTATGAAGATGGACAAATCCGTCACGTGTAGCACTCACCCAACCAGTCTAGCGATCAAACCCGGACTTGGGCCCACCCCGGCGCGGTGCTGTGGCTAGCACGACACAAGGTGCTGCCGGCCAGTGGCCAACAGCACCTTGGAACTCAGTATCCGCCTTCGCGCAGCAGCTCGACGGCGCCTGCCAGATCCGCAGGATATTCGCTTTCGTATTCCATCCACTGGCCGGAGACCGGATGGGAGAATCCAAGACGTTTTGCATGCAGCCACTGCCGGGTCAGGCCCAGAGCGGCACCCAGCTTGGGATCCGCTCCGTAGGTCTGGTCTCCGGCACAAGGGTGCCCGAAGGCTGAGAAGTGGACGCGGATCTGGTGGGTGCGCCCGGTTTCCAGTTGCACCTCGACCAGCGAGGCGCGGCCGAAGGCCTCGATCACCTTGTAGTGGGTGACCGAGTCCCGCCCGCCATCCAGGACAGCGAACTTCCAGTCGTGGCCCGGGTGGCGCCCGATCGGCGCGTCGATGGTGCCTTCCAGCGGGTCAGGCAGGCCCTGCACCACCGCATGGTAGATCTTCTTGGGGGTGCGTTCCTTGAAGGCGCGCTTCAGTTCGGTGTAGGCGCGCTCGGTTTTCGCCACGACCATCAGGCCGCTGGTGCCCACGTCCAAGCGGTGCACTATGCCTTGGCGTTCGGCGGCACCGCAAGTGGTGATGTTGTAGCCCTCGGCCATGAGTGCGCCGACAACTGTCGGGCCCACCCACCCCGGGGATGGATGGGCTGCGACACCCACGGGCTTGTCGATGACCACATAGTCATCGTCGTCCGCGATAATCTTCAGCTCTTCCACTTTCTCAACCTTAATTTCTAATGGGTCTGCCTGCGGCGGGATGGTGACTACCAGCTGGTCCCCCGCCTTGATCTTCAGAGATTTGGCAATGGTTCGTCCGTTGACCTGGATCTGCGAATCCTTGCAAAGGCTCGAAGCCAAGGTGCGCGGGATCTGCAGGGACCGGGAGATATAGGCGTCAAGGCGTGCGCCGGCATCGGCTGGGTCAACCAGCAGTTCGTGAATGGTGGTTTCGTTCGAGATCATGCGTTTGGTTCTGCTTCCTCCTTGTTGGACTTGTCTTTCTTTGGAGGATCGCCAATGCTGCCATCGAGGTTGCGCCCGCGGATGAGCATGTACGCCACCGCGATCATGGAACAGACGATGAAGGAGTCGGCGACGTTGAAGATAGCGAAGTGGGTGACGGAAAACATGTCTACCACATGGCCGAATCCGAAGCCCGGTTCACGGAACAGCCGGTCCACGACATTGCCCAGGACACCGCCGAGCAGGCAGCCCAGGGCTATGGCCCAGCTTCTGGACAGCACCTTGCGGAAAAACAGGTAAATGACGTAGACCGCGACTGCCGATTGCAGGATCGCGAAGACTATGGTGAAGTCTTCGCCGATGGAGAAGGCGGCACCAGGGTTCAGGATGTAGTGGATGTTGAAGAATCCGGGAATCACTTCAATCGATTGGCCAAGCCGCATGTTCTGTTCAACGGCAATTTTGACGGTTTGGTCCAGTACCAGCGCGATCAGAGCGATCACGAGGCCAAGGCCAACGTATTTCTTCGCCTTCGCGCCGGCGTTTCCGGATTGAACTGCGTCCACAGTGGTACCCATTATTTCCTCTTAAACGTCAACGGTGGTGATCGGAATGTATCCGTTCACCACCGTTGATCTTACTTGATAGCTAGATCAAGTTATGAACTGTCAGCGACTAGCTGGTCTTGCCTGCCGCACCAGCATCGATCGAACCCTGGGACTCAAGGTCACGCAGCTGTCCTTCGATGTAGGTCTTCAGGCGAGCACGGTAATCGCGTTCGAAGCCACGCAACTGCTCGAGCTTGCGCTCCAGAACCGACTTCTGCTGCTCCAAGGCCGACAAGGTCTTGCGGCTCTTCTCTTCAGCGGTGGTGACCAAGGTGTTAGCTTCGGTCTTCGCTTCGGAGATGATCTTGTCGCGCTGCTCGACACCGGCAGCGACGTACTCGTCGTGCAGACGCTGAGCCATGGACAGCACGTTGGCTGCCGACTCTGCGGATTCGGAGCGAGGAGTTGCAGCTGGCGCTGCTGCTGCGGCCGGAGCTGCAGGTGCCTTCTCAGCGGCAGCTGGCTTAGCTTCTGCCTTCTTTTCCTCAGCTGGCTTGGCAGCTGGGGTTTCTGCCTTCGCTGGCTCTGCAGGCTTAGCTTCTGCCTTCTTCTCTTCAGCTGGCTTAGCAGCTGGAGCAGCAGGAGTAACTGGAGCGGCCGAAACAGGTGCAGGAACAGCCTGCTCCTTCGATACCGAACCCGCATCTTCGCCAAGTTCGGCAAGGCGGCTGCGCAGAGCCTCGTTCTCACCGGTTAGGCGACGCAGCTCCACAACGATTTCGTCGAGGAAGTCATCTACCTCGTCTTGGTCGTAGCCTTCACGGAACTTGGTCGGCTGAAACCGCTTATTGACTACGTCTTCTGGCGTCAGAGCCATTGGGTCACCTCAATACTGGGATCATTTCCGCACGACCATTGTCTTGCCTTGCGAAACACTTACCGTTTTTGTCAGTGTCGCGACCGGTGAAGTCGGAGCACCATTTCCTAAAGGATATAACGATTTGGACAATTATTACGAAATCGAGCTTACGCGCGAGTCTCTTATTCTTTGAATCTACAGCTTTTGACTGCTCAGGACAATCCCCGTGAAGCACGGAAATGCCCTAATCAGATCCCTGTCCTGAGGCCCAGGTTGGCTACCACCGCTTTAAGAATGATTACGACGATGAACAACACAAGAAAGGACAGGTCAAGACGGATTCCGCCGAGATCCAGGGGTTTGATCTTCCGGCGCAACCAGCGCAGCGGAGGATCGGTAATCGACACGATTGCACTTGCGACAATCAATGCGATGCCTTTGGGTCGCCAGTGGCGAGCAAAGCTTTCCGTTACATCCAACACAATTCTCATTAAGAGCAGAATCTGGAGGATGGCTAAGGCGAGATAGATGATCCCGAACACCATTTTGTGCTTGTGCTCCTGGTGTCTTAGCTCTGATTAAAGAAGGTTGCTTGCGCTTCGGACTGCTTGCGATCTTCACCGAGGACCTCAACGGTCGCTGGTGAGAGCAAGAAGACCTTGTTCGTGACTCGCTCAATGGAGCCGTGCAGGGCGAAAACAAGACCGGCCGAGAAGTCGACGAGGCGCTTGGCATCGGTTTCACCCATGTCGGTGACATTCATAATCACCGGGATGCCGTCACGGAAGTTCTCACCGATGATCTTGGCATCGTTATAAGAACGAGGGTGGACGGTAGTAATCTGACGCAATTCGGAATCCTCATCCCGTACTGAAGGGGCACGCTTAATAGGGGTGACCGGAGCACGGTATTCCGTCTCTGGTTCTCTAGCTTGTGTTTGCGGCGCAGCCTGCCTTGCAACAGGCTGTGGGCGTGGGGCTTCGGCAGGTCGCTTTGGAGCTGTGTCCTCAACTACCCGAACCTGGGTTTTGGGCTCAGCGTGTTGTGTCTGGGTCTCTTCCTGCTCGACGGCGTCCGCCAAGCCGAGATATACCATTGCCTTACGCAGTCCGTCAGCCACGATGTTTCTCCTCGTTTATCCCATGCATGCAACCCCATTGCACGCTTCCGCTACTTCGACGCTACCGCACAAAATAATGCAGGCATCGTTCATTCGATCAATTCTTGGCGGTGTGTCGCGCACGCCTACGCGGCGGTCCAGATGAGTCCGGCAAGTCGTCCTGCACGGCTTGAACGCCGGTAGGAATAGTAGCTTTCGTCTTCCAAGGTGCAGACACCGGATTGCCGCACGTCCACCCCGAGGCCGCGCAGTTCTTGTTCGGCTGAGGCCGGAAGGTCCAGCCCATGGGTCCCCCAGCGAGTCGTGGTGCGAATCCCGGTGCGCAACTCTTCGGATTCCTGGGCCATGCTTTCTGGAACTTCATAGCATCGGCCGCAGATCGAAGGGCCGATCACGGCTTCCACTGTGTCGGCACCATGAGCCTTCAGGCCCTCGACCGTTTTTGCCAGGATCCCGTCGAGCAGCCCGCGCCGGCCGGCGTGGGTTGCGGCACTCAGGGTTTGCCCATTGCGCGTGTTTCTTCCGACAAAGAGCACCGGAAGGCAGTCGGCGACCATCACTGCCAGGGGCTGGGTGCCAGTTGGGTCCAGCAATCCATCGCAGGTTGGCGCTGCCGGCTCTAGCCACGAGGTGCGCCGCACCGGCGTGACCTCATATACATCGGCGGAGTGCACCTGGTTCATGAAGTTAAGCGAGAAGCGTCGAACCCCGATCAAGTCCTCCAATTTGGCTCGATTCTCCACCACAAGGCGGGGATCGTCATTCACGTGCAGGGCGAGGTTTCCCTCAGCCTGCGATGTGAATGCCAGTTGGATGCTCGGATCGAGGTTCGACGCGAAATGTAGCACTGCTCAGCTTCTTGCTGTTTTTACTTCAGGAAGTCCGGGACATCCAGGTCGTCGTTCGAACCGTTCAGGTCCGAGTCGACAACATCTGGAAGGTCCTGGAAGGAGCTAGCCTGCTCTGCGGCAGCTGGCTTCTCATGAGCAACCTGGGCTGGCTTCGCAGCTTCGGTTGCAGCAGGTGCTGGTGTTTCTGGAATGCTCGCTGGCACTTGCTCAGCCGGGCGCGCGGAGACAGCTGGCTTTGCTGCGACCGGTGCCATTGGCTTGCTGGTGACATCTGGCTCGTCGAAGCCGGCTGCAATCACGGTGACACGTGCTTCGTCGCCCAAGGCGTCGTCAATGACGGCACCGAAGATGATGTTGGCTTCCGGGTGGGCAACTTCCTGCACGAGGCGTGCAGCTTCGTTGATTTCGAACAAGCCGAGGTCGGAGCCGCCCTGGATGGAGAGCAGGACGCCGTGGGCGCCATCGATAGAAGCTTCGAGCAGTGGCGAGGCAATAGCCAGCTCCGCTGCCTTCACTGCACGGTCTTCGCCCCGCGCCGAACCGATGCCCATCAATGCCGATCCTGCGCCCTGCATAACGGACTTCACGTCGGCGAAGTCGAGGTTGATCAGGCCCGAGGTAGTGATCAGGTCGGTAATGCCCTGCACGCCGGAGAGCAGAACCTGGTCTGCCTGGCGGAATGCATCGAGCACCGATACGTTGCGATCCGAGATCGACAGCAGTCGATCGTTCGGGATCACAATGAGGGTATCCACTTCGTCGCGCAGGGCTTCGATGCCCGACTCGGCGGAGTTAGCGCGGCGGCGACCCTCGAAGGTGAATGGACGGGTGACCACGCCGATGGTCAGCGCGCCAAGCGAGCGGGCAATGCGGGCCACGACCGGCGCGCCGCCGGTACCAGTACCGCCGCCTTCGCCAGCGGTCACGAAGACCATGTCCGCGCCGCGCAGGACGTCTTCGATTTCTTCTACATGATCTTCCGCTGCCTGGCGTCCCACATCAGGGTTGGCGCCAGCGCCCAGGCCACGAGTCAGTTCGCGTCCTACGTCGAGTTTGACGTCGGCATCACTCATAAGCAGAGCCTGGGCATCGGTGTTAATGGCGATGAACTCTACGCCCTTGAGACCGACTTCGATCATTCGATTGACTGCGTTTACACCGCCACCGCCGATTCCGACGACTTTAATGACCGCGAGGTAATTCTGTGGAGCTGCCACGTCCCGCTTCCCTTGTTAGATGTGCTACATATTTCACGACTCCAGCTAAAGACCTTCACCTTTAGCCTTAAGGTTAAGATTCTGTCAAGCTGTCGTTATTAGAAACGCTATGAGTCGTGTGGTCTTTCTGCAACGACCGCCTAGGCGTGTCGCTTATTCAAAACTATCTTTCCAGAATTTCTTGGCTTATTGGTCTTCCCGCGCCCAGAGCACCGCGACTTAATAGACCACGGGATTTTCTGGGTTGGTGACGTCGATGGTCGTCTTGGCCGCGTGCTTTTTCTCAAGCTCTTTCAAGAAGATCGTCGCCACTTCATTTTTCAGGGCCGCTTTCTTGGCGTCTCCCCAAATCAAAGTACGGTTTTTCGGCAACGCCAGTTCGGCGAACCCTGCCTTGGACAAGGATGCCGTTGAGACTTCCTTGAGCACTTTCTTGTCAACGGTGCTCAAGATTCCGGTCAGCAGCTTGAACTGCTCCGGATCAGCAGTGACGTCGGTGGCCTTGATCTTGGGCAACTTGTCCTTGTCATTCTTGCCGACGGTGCGAAGCTTCTTGCCGGTCTCGGAGACCAGGTACTGCTTCTTGCCCTCCAGCAAGATGGCCACCGGCACAGCTTCGATTACCTCAACGACCAAGGTGTTGGGCATCTGGGCCTTGACCACGATTTCGTCGATGGCCGGCTGCTCGCCGATCAGCTCCTGGACCCTCGATTCAGAGATCCGCGGCAGCGGAACGCCCTTCAATGGTTCCAGGGACTTCCCCAGCTTCTCGGAATTGACCAGCTTGGTGCCGGTTACTTCGATCTTCTTGGCAGCGATCACCGGTGAGAAGCTCAAGATCAAAACCGCAGCGAGGCTGAGCACGACGATGCATGCCGCGAGAATAATCAGGATCTTGCGCCGTTTTTTCTCCGGGCTCTCCGGAAGTTCTACGACTTTTGCTGCTTCACCCATGGATCACCTTGGTAGACGGAAGTGGACCAACTGCGATGGCCTCGGACTCGGGACGGAATTCGTCAGCTCAGCGACTTGACGATGTCTGGGCCTAGCGCCGTGACATCGCCGGCGCCAATGGTCATGATGACATCGCCAGGCTCGGACTGCTCAACCACGTGCGCTACAGCGGCTGCCGGCGAAAGTACCTGGGCAGGAACCTCGATGCGCGATGCGATCAGTTCGCTGTCCACGCCATCGATAGGTTCTTCACGTGCCGGGTAGATATCCAGCACGGCCACCGAATCGGCCAGGGACAAAGCCTGGGCGAATTGGCGGAAGAACTCTTGGGTACGGCTGAACAGGTGCGGCTGGAAGACAATGTGCAGCCGGCCGGTGCCGGCCACCGTACGGCCGGCGGTCAGCGCTGCCTGCACCTCGGTCGGGTGGTGCGCGTAGTCGTCGTAGACACGGACCTCTGCGGCTTCACCCTTGAATTCGAATCGGCGAGCTGCCCCGGAGAAACTGGAGAGCGCCTGCAGCGCTTCGTCAACGTCCACACCTGCATCAATGCCGACAGACAATGCGGCGGCAGCATTAAGCAGGTTGTGCTGGCCGGGCACTGCCAGATCCAGGATGCGGCTTTGTCCGCTGCCCCATTCGATGGTTGCGGTGAAGCGGCCGTCTTCGGTGGCGCGGGCATCGGAAAGGCGGCGGTCGGCGTGATCGCTGAAGCCGTAGGTCTGCACGCGGATTTCCGGACGCTCTGCGCGCATCTTGTGCGCCAGATCGTTGGAACCCTCATCATCTGCACAGCAGATCAGCAAGCCGTCTGCCGGCAATAGCCGGGCGAAGTCCACGAAGGCCTGGTGCACTGCTTCAGCGGTACCGTAGTGATCCAGGTGGTCGGCTTCGACGTTGGTCACGATGATGGCATCCGGCCGGTAGTTGAGGAAGGAAGCGTCGGATTCGTCCGCTTCGGCCACGAAGTAGGATCCGGCCCCGAGCTCGGCGTTGGTGCCCAGGCTTGGAATATTCGCTCCCACGGCGAAGCTCGGACGCGCGCCAATGGTCTTGAGCATATGGGCGGTCAGCGAAGTGGTGGTGGTCTTGCCGTGAGTACCGGCGATGGCCACGATCTTCTCGTGGCCGCGCATGGTAGCTTCCAGGCCTTCGGAGCGGTGCAAGATTCGCAGTCCGCGGCGCAGGGCTTCGTCGTATTCCGGGTTTCCGGCCTTGATGATCGAGGAGATCACCACGGTGTCGGCGTCGCCGAGGTTCGCTGGGTCGTAGCCTACGTGGATTCGCGCGCCGCGCTCACGCAAGCCATCGAGCACCGGGAGATCCTTGGCATCGGTGCCGGAGACAGCCAGGCCGTAGTCGAGCAGCAGCCGTGCAACCGCTGATACGCCAACCCCGCCTACACCCATCAGGTGTACCTTGCCCAGATCGGCGTTCAGTTCGTCGGCTCGCAGTGCCATGGTTCTAGCCTTCCTGACCCGCACGGCGGCGGGTTGAAACTTCATCAATAATCCGTCGCGCCATGATCTGCGCGGCGTCGCGCTGCCCCAATGAGGCAGCGGCTTGAGACATCTTTTCAATTTTATGCTGATCGGTCAGCAGATTGATGACATTTTCGCTGATATAGGACTTTGTGAACTCCGCGTCGGAAACCAGGACGGCTCCCCCGGCAGCGACCAGTTCACGGGCGTTGAGCTTTTGCTCGCCGTTGCCGATGGGCAACGGGACCAGTACCGAGGCCGTGCCAGCTACGGCCAGTTCGCAGACGGTGCCCGCGCCGGAGCGGCAGATCATCAAATCCGCGACGGCGTAGGCGTAGTCCATGCGGTCCACGTATTCGGTCTGGCTGTATCCTTCATGGGACAGCAGATTGCCCGAGGCGTCCAGAATCTGCTTTCCGCGTCCGGTGATGTGGATAGTGTGGATGCCAGCTGCGTTCAGCTCGTCCAGGGACTGCTCGATGGCGGTATTGATGCTCTGCGCTCCGGAGGATCCACCGGTGACCAGAAGTACCGGCTTCTGCCCGGTGATACCGAAGTACCCGCGTGCTTCGCCTCGCAGCGCGGCTTTGTCCATGGTGGCAACGTTGGAGCGCATCGGCATGCCCACCTGCATCTCACCGGGCAGCCCGGTGTTGGCGAAAGTGGTTCCGACGAATGCCGCGTTCTTTGCCCCGAGCTTGTTTGCCATGCCGGCAACGGAGTTGGCCTCATGCACGAAGATCGGCAGCTTCAGCTGCTTCGCGGCAAGATATGCCGGGGTGCAGACATAACCGCCGACGCCCAGGACGGCCTCGGCCTTGGTAGTGCGCAGAACGTTCTTCGCGTTGTTAATGGCCTTGATAAAACGGAAAGGAAACTTGAGCAGATCCATGTTGATGCTGCGTGGCATCGGGGCCTTGGGGATGAGTTCGAGCGGGTAGCCGGCTTCCGGTACCAGCTTGGTTTCCAGGCCACCGGGAGAACCCAGTGCTGTGACCATTGCTTCGGGATGCTCGGCCTTCACGGCATCAGCTATGGCCAGCATGGGCGAGATATGGCCGGCAGTTCCGCCGCCGGCGACGACTAGACGAAGTGCTTCGCTCATCTGTTGCTGTACTCCTTCGTCCTGCCAATGGGCAGGATCAACGTCCACCGCAGATTCAGCGATGGGCCTCTGCTTCTGATAGCGGCCGCTTGCGGCGCACTATTTGGTTTTCTTGCTCTTTGCCGGTTTCTTTTCCAGCGTTGCTTCGAATTCAAGTTTTTGCGCCCGGGCCGAGGAGAGGACATAGCCCATTGCCAGCATGATGGCGAGCATCGCCGAGCCGCCGGAGGAAATGAACGGCAGCGGAACACCGATCACGGGAAGTACGCCGGTGACGGTACCCAGATTCACGAAGGTCTGGCCGATGACCCAGGACATCAGGCAACCCATGAGCACCTTGGTGTACAAGTCCTTGGCGCGTGCTGCAATGCGATACATCGCCAAGGCCAGCAGCATGAACATGACCAGGACGAACAGCACGCCGATCAGGCCGAACTCTTCACCCAGGATGGAGAAGATGAAGTCGTTCTGCGCCTCAGGCACATAGGACCACTTCATGCGGGACTGGCCTGCGCCCACACCGAACCAGCCGCCGGAGGCGAAGGCGTGAAGGCCCATGCTGGCCTGGTAGCAAAGGTCGCTGCTCGGGCCGCAATCGGTATCAAGCCAAGCGAGGATGCGCTGGCGGCGGTTGGAGGAAGCGAAGATCGCCACGGACAGGCCCAGGACACCGACCACCGAAAACGCCGCCAGCCACTTCATCCGGATGCCGCCCAAGAACATCGCCGAGGCAATGATCATCAACAAGACCAGCGCTGTACCTACGTCCTTGCCGACCACGATGAGGCCAACAATGAAGACCCCCACCGGGGCAACCACTGGGACGACCAAATGCTTGATGTCGTGCAGCAGATGCTGCTTCTTTTCCAGCATGAACGCGGCAAAAACAGACAACGCCAGTTTGGCGAACTCGCTGGGCTGCAGGCCGAAGCCGCCGATGCGGATCCAGTTTCGGTTGCCGAGCACCGTATGGCCCAATGGCGTGAACGCCACGAGGAACAACAGGACCACTGCCGCAATAACGGAAGGCCAGGCCAGCCGCTTCAGCGTTTCCGGCTTGATCCGCTGCATGACCAGCATGCAGAGAATACCCAAGGCGGCAAAGCCACCCTGGGACAGCGCCACGGTGAAACCGTCCCTGCCCTTCGCGATCGCTTCAACCGACGCCGATGACTGGACCATGACCACACCGAAAACGGCCAGCACGATGGAGCCCACGAGCACCAGCCAGTAGTCGGTGGAGGCCATGCGGCCGCTGGAGTTCTCGACGGTTCCGAGCATCCTGCCGAATCTCACGTACCAAGGGAGTTCGGCTTTGGAACCTGCTGGCTTCTTGTTCATTTTCATCGCCATCGGTGCCTCCTGCCTCGGTGTCGTTTATTCGGTCAGCTTTCGATTACTGGTCTTCGCCAGTTTTATCCATCAGATCACTGACGGCAGCGATAAATGCGTTGCCACGCTGGGCGTAGGAACTGAATTGGTCCATCGAGGCCGCGGCGGGAGCCATGAGCACGGTATCCCCTGCTTCGGCTACTTCGGCAGCCTTGGAGACCGCACGCGTCATGACCTGGGCGCCGCTTGGAACCGAACCGTCACCGCCCTGCGCTGCTCCGGTGATGTCGATGACTTCAACCTCTGGCGCGTGGGCAGCGAGTGCTTGGCGCAAACCGGCGGTGTCGGTACCGATGAGCAAGACCTTGGCCAGGCGCTGCGCGTGCTTGGCGATCAAGTCGCCGTATTCCACGCCCTTGGACAAGCCACCGGCAATCCAGACCACACGGGTGAATGCGGCCAACGAAGCATCGGCCGCATGCGGATTAGTGGCCTTGGAATCATTGATCCACAGGATGTCGTTCTTGCGGGCGACGGCCTGGATCCGGTGATCGCCGGAGTCGAAGTTCGCCAAACCCGCAGCGACAGCTTCTGCATTCACTCCGTACGCGCGGGTCAGCGCCGCCGCGGCAGCCGCGTTCGCGGCGGTGTGGCGCGGAACAATCTCGCCGATGTCCTTCAGGGCGATCAGTTCCACGGCACTGGTCTTGCGCTCTTCGATGAAGGCGCGGTCCACCAGCAGGCCTTCGACAACACCCACCATCGATACTGCTGGGGTATCGGTGGTGAAGCCGATAGCACGGCAGCCTTCGATGACTTCCGCGTTTTCCACCATGGTGATGGTGCGCTCATCGGCGGCGTTGAAGATCGCCGCTACCTGGGTGCGTTCGTAGATCTTGGCCTTGGCGGCCTTGTAGTTGCCGAAGCCGCCATGCCAGTCCACGTGGTCTTCGGCCAGGTTCAAGACCACCGAGGCAAGCGGAGAAATGCTATGCGTGTAGTGCAGCTGGAAGCTGGAGAGCTCGACTGCGAATACGTCATAGTCCACCGGTTCGCGTACGGCATCCAGGATCGGGGTGCCGACGTTGCCGACGGCGATGGCCTTCAGCCCATCGGCGCGCAGGATCGCCTCGGTCATGCCCACAGTGGTGGTCTTGCCGTTGGTGCCGGTAATCGCCAGCCACTGTGGTGCTGTGTGGCCGGCACGGTTCTGCACGCGCCAAGCCAGCTCGATATCGCTCCAGATCTCGATGCCCTCGGACTCGGCCTCTGCGATGACCGGATTACGGGGATTCCAGCCTGGGGAAACCATGACCAGCTGGGCCGGCTTGCCATCGACCAACGGCAGGGCCTGGACGTTCCCGTCGCCCAGCAGCACCTCATGGGCCCCGACGATCTTCAGCGTCTCGGCGCGTTGCTGGTTCAGCTGGTCATCGCGGCCGTCGATGACGGTGACGATGGCACCCAGCTCGATGAGGGTGTCGGCCCCAGAGAATCCGGAGAGTCCCAGTCCGGCGACGACTACGCGCAGGCCTTTCCAATCAGCATCCCAGCTGGTTAGCGAGTCAAGAGATTTGCCAGCGTCTACGCTCACAGTGCGACAACCCATTCAGAGTAGAAGAGACCCAGGCCCGCGGCCACGAACAGGCCGGCAAGGATCCAGAATCGGATAACAACGTTTTCTTCGGACCAGCCCGAAAGCTCGAAGTGGTGCTGCAGCGGCGCCATCTTGAACACGCGCTTGCCGCCCGAGAGCTTGAAGTAGCCCACCTGGATGATCACCGACAGGGAGATGATCACGAACAGGCCGGCAATTACCACCAGCAGCAGCTGGGTGCGCGAGAGGATCGCGAAGGCAGCCACGGCGCCGCCGATGGCCAGCGATCCGGTGTCGCCCATGAAGATCTTCGCCGGCTTGGCGTTGAACCAGAGGAAGGCGATCAGCGCACCGGAGAGGGTGGCCCCCAGCAGGGCCAAGTCCTGCGGGTCGCGTACCGAGTAGCAGACGTCCAGCGAGTCCATGTTGCTGCAGGCCTGGTTCTGCTGCCAGATGCCCATCAGGGTGTAGGCGCCGAAGACCATGATCGAGGCACCGGTAGCCAGTCCGTCCAGGCCATCGGTCAGGTTCACGCCGTTGGTAGCACCGGTCACGATGAAGTTCGCCCAGAGCACGAACAGGATCATGCCCAGCATCGGGCCTGCGAAGGCCAGGTCGATGTTGGTGTCGCGCAGGAAGGAGATCGCGGTAGAGCCCGGAGTCAGGCCCTGGTCATTGGGGAACTGCAAGGCCAGCACGGCGAAGCTGATGCCGAAGAATGCCTGCAGGACAATCTTCTGCCAGGCGCGCAAGCCCAATGAGCGCTTCTTGAAGATCTTGATGAAGTCATCGAGGAATCCGACCAGCCCCATGCCGCCGAAGAGCATCAGGACCAGCATTCCGCTGGCGGTAATTCCCGAAGAAGTGCGTCCCATGAGCGAAAGGATGCCATGGGTGGCGAAGTACGCCACGAACACGGCCAGGACGAAGACCACTCCGCCCATGGTCGGGGTGCCGGACTTGATGGCGTGCGAGTTCGGCCCATCGTCGCGCACGACCTGGCCGTATTGCTTCTTGGTGAGCAGGCGGATGTACAGCGGCATGGCCACCATGGTCAGCACGAGGGCAATGCCGGCCCCCAGAATCAATGCGATCATGCGTTGTCGCCTTCCTTCGCGAATGCTGCAATGTCGTCGCCGAGGAAGCGTAGACCGGCCCCGTTAGAGGACTTGAACAAGGCGATGTCGCCTGGCTGAAGCTGCTCTTGCAGCAGCGCGCGAGCCTCATCTACGTCTTCAACGTAGAAGGCCTCCTCGCCCCAGCTGCCTTCGAGCACAGCGGAGTTGTAGGCGGGCTTTGCGCCACGGCCTACCACTACAAGTTTCTTGATGTTCATGCGAACTGCCATGCGGCCCAGCAGGTCGTGCTGGTGGATGCTGTCATCGCCCAGTTCCAGCATTTCGCCCAGGACTGCCCAGGTGCGTCGGCCCGGTGCGCCGTCGGCGCCCAGGCCCAATTCGGCCAGGGTCACCAGCGCAGCGCGCATTGATTCAGGGTTCGCGTTGTACGCGTCGTTGATGATGCTCACGCCGTCAGCGCGCTCGATGCGCTCCATGCGCCAGCGGCTGCCGGCAGCGCGGCCTTCCAGGCCTGCGGCGATCACTTCCGGGGCGATATCCAGGGCCAGTGCAGCGTTGGCCGCGGCGAGGATATTCGAGACGTGATGGCGTCCCAGGAGGCCCGAGGTGATGCGCTTGCTGTAGCCGCCAGGGAATTCAAGAGTGAGTTCTGGCTGCCCGTGGGAATTCACAACAACGTCGGTGGCCCAGACCCCAGCGTTTTCCGGCTTGTTCTTTCCGGTGCCGAAGAAGCGCACGGCTCCCCCGGAACGCAAGTCCATGCGTGCCACGCGGGGGTCTTCAGCATTCAAGATGGCCGTGCCATCGGCTGGCAGGGCTTCAACGAGTTCGCCCTTGGCCTTCTCGATGTTCTCCACCCCGCCGAATTCGCCGGCGTGGGCGGTACCGACGCACAACACGACACCGACCTGCGGGTGCACCATATCTGTCAGGTACGTCAGGTGGCCAAGGCCGGTGGCCCCCATCTCGATGACAAAGTACTTGGTCTCTTCGGTGGCGCTGAATACCGTTAGCGGGACGCCGACTTCGCCATTGTATGAGCCGATTGGCGACACGGTCGGCGCCACTTGCGACAGAATACCGGCGAGCAGGTCCTTGGTGGTGGTCTTGCCGGCCGAACCGGTGATTCCCACGACCTTGGCGTCGTTCTTTTCCTTGAGAAGGGCAACGATGTGCGCGGCAATTTTGCCCATCGCTTCTACCGCGTCTTCAATGATGATCGCCGGGTGTTCCCTGCGGTCTTCATCGTGGGTAATGCGTTCGGCTAGGGCCAGCACTGCGCCGGCGGCGCGTGCACGGTCGATAAAGGCGTGCCCGTCGGAGAATTCTCCGGGCTTGGCGACGAATAAGGCACCCGGGACGACTTCGCGCGAGTCAGTGGTCACGGAAGTGATCACCGTGTCGGAGGCGGCTGTAGCAGTCGCTTTTCCGCCGGTGATTTCCAGCAGGTCGGTCAGAGACAGTTCAATCATGGCAATAAGGACTTTACACTTGAGCGGTGGCGATAGTGGACTTGTACGTTCTAGGAATTGGTCACAAATCCATGAAGATTCAGTGCTTTCGCTAGTTCCACTCGATCATCCAGTTCCACGTCAATTCCCGCGACGTCTTGGCTGACTTCATGTCCCCGCCCGGCCACGAGAATCGCGTCGTTGGCTTCGGCCAAACTCACAGCGAACTCTACGGCTTTGGCGCGTGGCGCGATGTTGTGAAGCTGCACCTGCGGACGCTCGGAATCGAGAACTTGCTGTGCTCCGGCGGCAACCTGGGCGCGGATCGGAGCCGGGTCTTCGCCGTGCGGGTCGTCGTCGGTCACAATGACGATATCCGCGTGGCGGGCTGCCACCGCTCCCATATCCGGGCGCTTGGTCTTATCGCGCTCTCCGGTGGCGCCGAAGACGACGATCCGGCGTCCCTGCTCCCCCGGACGGATGGAATCCAAAGCCTTTGCCAGTGCATCCGAATTATGGGCGAAATCGACTACGGCTACCGGAGATTCGGCCACGACCTGCATCCGCCCTGGAACGGCGACCGACAGCGGATCCTTGGAGTCCAAGGCCTGCTGCAGGGCTTCGAGGTCCGCACCACCGGCCAGCACCATCAAGGCCGCCAGTGCTCCGTTGGCGACGTTGAACATGCCTGGAAGCAGGGTCCGGGTCCGCAGCTGGCGTCCATCCCGGTGCACCAGGGTGAAACTGTGGCCCAATCCGCAGTGCGCCAGTTCGGCAACCCTCCAGTGCGCCGAAGGGTGTTCGCCGTCGAGGCTCAGGGTCTCGGTAGGCACCAGGGCGCGCTCGGCCAGGCGCTGGCCGTATTCATCGTCTACCATGACCACTGCGCGCTCGGAGCGTTCCGCGGTGAATAGTTCGGCCTTGGTTTCGAAGTACTCGTCCATCGTGCCGTGCAGGTCCAAGTGGTCCTGGGTCAGGTTGGTGTAACCGGAAACGGCAAAGCGCAGGGCATCAACGCGGCCATAGCTCAGCGAGTGGCTGGATACCTCCATGGCCACCGACGTGACTTCCTGCTGCGCCATGCGCGAGAGCACGCCGTGCAGCTGGGTGGACTCCGGGGTGGTCAGCACGCTGGGGATGATCTGCCCGCGGGCGGACATCTCAATCGTGCCGATCAGGCCGGTTTCTTCACCCAGCGCATCCAGGATCGCGCGGATCATGAAGGTTGTGGTGGTCTTGCCGTTGGTGCCGGTGACAGCGAACAGCTTCGGGCTGCGCTGGTCGGTTCCGTAGACGCTCTGCGCGATCAAGGCTGCGGATTTGCGTACATCTGCAACGACGGCCACCGGGATCGAGAGGTCATCGCTGAGGAATTCGAGTCCTGCAGTATCGGTGATCAGTGCGACAGCACCGTTGCCGATGGCGGTTTCCACGAATTCGGCACCGTGGCGCTTGGCGCCGGAAATACCCAGGAAGACGTCACCGCTCTGTACGATCTGCGGGTTGAGGCTGACGCCGAGGATTTGCGGAGCGGCATTGAGCAGCGCTCCAGTTCGCACCGCGCCAGCTGTGCCGCAGAGCTGGTCGAAGCCAAGACCGGCGATGCTCTCTGGGCGTAGGTACCGTTCTAGCTCACGCGGAGTGTCGGGGTTCTGGACTACCAAGATTTCTTCTGATCCTCACCTACAAAGACGTCATACGCCTCTGACTTTGTCGTGCTCGGTGGCACATTGAATGTGTTGAGAGTATGGCTCATAACATCGGTAAACGTGTCAGCTACCGAGAAGTCTTTCCAGTTGCCCTTTGGCCTGTACATGGTTGCCACGACGACGAACTGCGGATCTTCCAAGGGAGCGACACCTGCAAAGGAATAAGTATATCCGTCATAGCCCTTGGCGCTTGCCGCCTGGCCTGTACCGGTCTTGCCGCCCACGCGGTACCCGGGAATGCGCTCCTTGTAGCCGGTACCGTCGTCAACGACCGATTCCATGAGCTTGAGCATTTCGTCAGCGGTGCTTTTCTTGACCACGCGCTTCTTTTCCGGTGCGGGGATCTTGGTGATGGTACCGTCTTCGTTGCGGTAGCCCTCAATCAGGCTTGGCGAAAGGCGAACGCCGCCGTTGGCCAAGGACTGGAAAATTGAAGCGGTGTGCAGCACGGTCTGCGAATAGCCCTGGCCGAACATGGTGGTGTACTGCTGGCGGCGGTCCCAATTATCGGGATGCGCCAATTGGCCAGCGCTAGCGCCATTCAAGCCGACGCGGATGGGCGAACCCAATCCGAAGGCACGCATGTAGTCGTAACGGGTCTGCTTGCTCATGGTATTTCCGACCATCACGGTGCCGGTGTTGTAGGAACGAGCGAAGATGCCCGAGACCGTCATGTCGTACGTTGGGTGTTCCAACGAGTCATTGATGGTTTCCTTGGTGAACGTCTTCTTATTCGGCACACGCATCTCGGTCAGCGGATCCACTCCGCCCTGGTCGATGGCCGCCGCGAAGATCGCGGCCTTGCCGGTGGAACCTGGCTCGAAAGCACGGGTGATGGAGGTGGAGCGGCGGAACTCCGGCTTGGTAGCGCCTGGATCATTCGGGTCCAATTCAGCGGAGTCGCCGATGGCGAGGATCTTGCCGGTATCCGCTTTCATGACGACCACGGAAACCCACTCAGCGTTGAACTGAGCTTGCTTCTTTTCTGCTGCACGCTGGGCAACGTAGTTGATGTCCGAGTCGATGGTCAGGATGACGTCCTGGCCATCGACTGCAGGGGTTTCTTCGACCTCGGTGACGGGAATGCGCACGCCATCGGCGCTGATCTCGAACTTGCGGCTGCCGGCCGTACCGGCCAGGTGTTCCTCCTGGCTCAGTTCCAGGCCTTCGGCTCCCACCACGGCTGTTTGGTCTTCGGAGTTGCGCACGAACCCCAGCAGTGGTCCTGCAATTACGCCTTGCGGGTACTGGCGTTCGCTGCGCAGCAATGAGGCAAGTCGCGGAATACCGATTTCGAGGACTTCGTTGCGTACTTCCGGGGTCACGCTCTTGGCGAGCATGACGTACCCTTTGGGCTTGGCATCGCCCTGCGGGCGAACCTTCGTGGCAAGTTCCTCACGGTCCTGGTCAAGGGAATCGGCTAGTTCGTCAATGGCTTGGTCCCACGTGATGCGTTCCTGGCCATTGGTTCCATCCCGCTTCGCACGGCGAATGTTCTCACCCTGCTCGCGCTGGTCGATGACCAGATCATAGCGGTCTACTGAGACGGCGAGGGTGGTGCCATTGCGGTCTTCGATGGATCCTCGATTTGGCGCAATGTTTTCAACGCGTTCGCGGTTTTCCTGTGCAGCATTGGCAATGGTTGCCGAGTTGATGCCCTGGACCCAGACCAGCCGGCCCAGGATCACCAGCAGCAAAACCACGGAGAGGAGCAGCACAAAGCGCATTCGCTTTTTCGCAGTGTCGATTGCCGTCGAGCTCACAAAAGAACCTAACTTTCCCTCAGCGTGGTTTTCCAGCAGCGTAGGCCACCTGTATCTAGCTTAGAAAGGGCTAACTACTCTGCTGGGGATTTGATGCTTGGTGCAGGGATCGTGCCCCCGTTAAGCTCAGCGTCATTGAACACTGGGCGGCCATCACTGGCAACTTCACGTTCAGCTTTCTCCGGCTTCACCTCTGGTTCCTTGGAACCTTCAGTGGCACCGGACTCCTTCTGTGAATCTGCTGAGGCTTTACCCACAGTGGTCTTCGGCGTGTTTGATGCGTTGGCTTCAGTTTTGCTTTCACCCTTGCGGATGCTGTCGCCCGGCAGCGGAATAGTTCCGTATTCCTGCTTGCTGTTCTTTGCCTTGACCGCCTTCTCAGCGTCTTGGGCAACCTTGCCCTCAGACAGGCTGATCAGCCCTGGAGCACCTGGCGAAACCAAACCGAGGTCCTTTGCCTTGGCGGCCAGTGCCTGTGGCGCCGCCAACGACTGGGCCTCCTTCAGCAGTGCCTGATTCTCTTGGGAAAGCGCACGCTCTTGCGAACGCAAGTTCACGATGTCGTACTGCCGCTGAGCTACAGAAGTATTGAGCAGCACCAGCGTAACGATCACGCTGAATGCCAAGACAACGAGCACCGCAGACATGGTGAACATGGAGCGCTTGCTGGTTTCGTTCATCTTAGGAACCAACGAAAGAGTTACGCGCTGACGCGAATCGCCTTTAGGCAGGTTGCTAGCTGGGACGGGCTCGGGTCGCATTGCACGCGCAGTATTACCGTCGACAACAGGCTGGTTGTTCACGGCTGCGGTCTTCTGCACGCGGCGCTGGGCTCGTTGGCTCATGCTAGCTCCTCTTCAACACTCGTTCCACAGCTCGCAAGCGGGCTGAGGCTGCACGTGAATTTTCTGCTATTTCGTGGTCGCTTGGCTTCTCGGTGCCCTTGGTGAGCACCTTGTATTCAGCTTTGTGTTCGTCCAGCTCCACCGGGAATCCCGGAGGGGCCGACGAGGTAGATCCATGGACGAAGTGCCGCTTGGTGATTTTGTCTTCCAAGGAGTGGTAACTCATCACGACGACTCTTCCGCCGACGTTCAAAGCTCCCATTGCCGCCGGGATCGCACGTTCCAAGACGTCAAGTTCCTCATTCACTGCAATACGCAATGCTTGGAAGGTCCTCTTGGCCGGGTGTCCGTGGTTTCGAGCTGCCGCCGCGGGCACAACGCTGCGGATCACTTCAACTAGTTCAGCAGTGGTAGTGATGCGGCTCTTGGCGCGTGCCTCGACGATTGCCGTCGAGATGCGTCCAGCAAACTTCTCTTCGCCCCACTGTCGAATAATTCGAAGCAGTTCGTCGCGTTCCAAGTCGTTGACCAGGTCCTCGGCAGTTGGGCCAACAGAGGTGTCCATGCGCATGTCCAGCGGTGCATCATACGAATAGGCGAAACCCCGTTCACGCTCATCGAGCTGCAGCGAGGAAACGCCAAGGTCGAACAGAACGCCGTCGACCCCCGGGAACCCCAGATCTTCTACGACATCCGCAATTTCGTCATACACCGCGTGCACGAGGTCGATGCGGTCCTGGAACGGGGCGAGCCGTGCACCGGCAAGTTCGTGAGCCTGCTCGTCACGGTCTAGACCGATCAGGTGCAAATTGTCGAACCGCTTGAGGATGGCTTCGGAGTGCCCACCCATCCCGAGGGTGCAGTCAACCACAATTGCCCGACGGCCTTCAGCATTGGCTCGCTCAATACCTGGAGCTAGCAAATTAACGCATCGGTCCAGAAGTACTGGAACGTGGCGTTCGGATGCTGGTCGCTGGGAATCCTGATTTGGCACTGCGCCCCCTTTCGCTTTCGATCTGCTGTTGAGATCAGATCCCCCTCCAACCAAGTGGCGATCCAACCTTCTGGCTCCGGGGAAGTGAAGCCAGACGATTTTCTACCCCAAGGTGGCTGGAGATCTCATCTCAACAAACGTGGTGTTTTGTCGGTGTAGGGCACAAGGCCCTAATCTTCGTCAGTATCGGAGAACACGTCTTCTTGTTCATCCAAGTACTGCTGCCATGCGGTCGAATCCCAGATTTCAATACGGTTACCCGCACCGATAACTGTGACCTCCCGATCAAGGCCTCCATAAGTGCGCAGCACTTGCGGAATCGTTACGCGCCCCTGCTTATCTGGAACTTCATCCGAGGCCCCTGAGAGGAACACACGCGCATAGTCGCGTGCTCGTCGGGAGGTCAAGGATGCCTGCGCCAGCTGCTCGTGCTGCTTCTCAAATTCCCGCTGGCTGAAAACGTATATGCAACGCTCTTGGCCGCGAGTGAGAACCAGCCCATAGGACAGCTCATCTCGATATTTAGCTGGAAGAATCAACCGACCTTTTTCATCAAGACGCGGTGTGTAAGTTCCAAGGAACATGCACACCACCTTTCCCGTGAAGTGGCCAGAAGCCCCATTCTCCTCTACTTGCCTCCACTTTACTCCACTACCCTCCACTGTCAATGCAATTTCAGTGGTTTCGCGAGGGTCTGGACTTAAAAAACACCTGAATCTAGCGGATGCTCAGCCTATGTTCAGGTGGAGGGATGGGAATCGTCCCGCTGCATGATCCAGTATTTTTCAGAGATTCCACACGCAAAATCCGCGGAATATAGCTATTTTTAGGCGCGGTGGTGGGAAGTGGAGGAACCTGGGGAGGGAAGTGGGGGCCTGCCTGACCGGCGAGGTGGACGTGAACCTTGGAATCTGCAGAGAATTCAAGATCACTTGCAAAGTCGCGCGGCCCTCAGATAGGCGCACCGAATATCCAGGACATCCAACTTCCCGAATTGAACGAAACCCATGCGCCCCGGCATGAGGTGCACGGTGACCGTAGGGACGTGAGAAGCGGGGCTTAAACAAGAAAAGAGGTGCAACCCTAGGGGTCACACCTCAATATCAATGCAGATCAGCTATCGGACTGATCACGCTTTCGCTGGTTCCATTTTTCTTCCAGGCCGGAAAGGAACTGCGAATTGTTCTTGGCTGCAGATTTTGATCCCGTTCCGTTGGACGGACCAATTTTTCCAGTAGCCGATTTAGTCAGGGCAAGCAGTACACCCGCGAACATCACCGCAAATCCGAGAACGCCTACGATGATGATGTGCTGCGAGATTCCAAAGATGAGTCCCGCTAGGCCGACGATTACCAGCAAGATACCCAGAGCAATATTTCGGGTCGACAAACGTCCCGTGCCCGATGGGCCTTTCATGCTCGAAGCGAAGCGACGGTCTTCATGCAGCTGCTTTTCCAACTGCTCCAACAAACGCTGCTCGTGTTCCGATAGCGGCATCGTCTTCTCCTTCCAAAGGCAATCTCGACGGTCGTCCACCGTCTTCAAGTTCAACGTCGGGTCGAAGGGAAAAGTTCCCTGGATTCGATCGAACTTAATTCAAGGATAGTCTCTTTTGCACCCGCCCTGCTAGTTGATCTTCCCCACTGTCCAGATATCCATACGTTCTACACAGAATGTGTTTATTCCTTGGGGCGCAGAAAACGTGCTGGGGTCACGATGGACTGCGGGAATCTCTGTCCGATCTGGTCAGCGATGCGTTCCGCTTCTCGGGCTTTCTCTTCGCGGGGGTCCAAGCTAAATTGCAGACCCAACTCGTAATCTTGCAACCGTTCAGCTTTCACCCCGATCAGCCGGACCGGTTGCGGCATAGGGGTCAATTTTCGCAGAAGGGCCAGCGCGGACTCGCTAATTTTCGTTGAAGAATCTGTCGCAGCTGCGAGCGCCTTCGAACGCGTAATTCCAGAAAAGTCCTTGTACTTGATCTTGAGCCCAACACCGTTGGCTGATTTGCCGTGCCGCCGCAGCCGTTGACCGACCTTATGGCTCAGCCGCAAAAGTTCGCCCTCAAGCACCTGGGGATCGGTGATATCCACCGCAAAGGTATGTTCCGATGAAATGCTCTTCTCATCCCGGTTAACCTCCACCGGACGGTTATCGATCCCCCGCGAGAGCAAATAAAGGGCGCGGCCGTGTTCCCCCAACCGGCTAATCAATCTTGCTTCTGGCTCGCCAGCGAGTTGCCCCACGGTCTCAATCCCCAAGGAGTGAAGCTGACTAGCGGTTCGTTTTCCCACGCCCCACATTTTCGACACGGGTAATTCGTGCAGGAATTCTTCGGTTCGCTCGGGTGCAACTACCGCCATGCCGTCAGGCTTGGCGTACGTCGAAGCGAGTTTCGCAACGAATTTATTCCTTGCAATGCCCACGCTGGCCGGCAGTCCCATTTCTTTGCGTATATATTCGCGGATCTGCTGAGCGATCTGCACTGGCCCGCCAAGCATGCGCATGCTTCCAGTAACGTCTAGGAACGCTTCGTCGACACTGACTTGCTCAACCAGAGGCGTCAATGTGCGGAAGTACGCCATGATCTGGGCCGAGGCTTGCGAGTACTTGTGATGGCTCGGCTCGATCACGGTAGCTTGTGGTAGCAGCGGGATGGCTTGGCTCATCGGCATCGCCGAATGGATCCCGCGAGCTCGGCAGTCATAAGACGCAGAGAGCACCACGCTCCGGCCTGAACGGTGGCCTACAATAACTGGCTTGCCTACTAGGTCGGGGCGGTCCCGGAGTTCCACTGAAACAAAGAAGGCGTCCATATCGACATGGAGGATTGCACGATCCACCATTTCAATTCCTCTCCCCTCGTTCGGCTGCACCACCAGCTTACTCGAATGTATATTCGGATTCCGTTTGCACCCCGTGTACTTTGGGTGCCTTCTTCGCCGGGCGGGAATCACCGGTAGAGTTGTTGCTAACCACTAGTTGTTTACCCGTAGAAATGATTTTGCATGTCGATGCCTGATTCTGTGCCGGACCTCAACACTGAAGCCCAGAGCTTGAGCCGTACCTACACTTCTGACGTTGCTCAGTTATTGGAAGAATTCCTGGCTGCGAAAAGCGTTGAAGTTGGTCAGATTACTAGCAGCGCCGTCGAAATCGTCAATGCGATCACGTCACTGACTCGTGGCGGCAAGCGGCTTCGCGCCCTGTTCGCTTTCTGGGGTTACCTCGGTGCAGGTGGTCGGCCCGACGAACGCGACATCGTCCAACTCGGGGTGGCCTTGGAACTCTTCCAAGGAGCCGCGCTGATTCATGACGACATCATCGACAATTCCGATACACGACGCGGTCAGCCGAGCGTTCACAAGCGCTTCGAGGCCCAGCACCGAGAACTTGGGCTTGCGGGGAGCGCAGCGAGCTACGGCATGGCCAGCGCAATCCTTACCGGCGACCTATGCCTGTCGTTGAGCGAGGAAGTTTTCTCAGGTATTGCTTCCCTCAACGCTCGGGCGCGTACCATCTTCAATCAGATGCGCACCCAGGTGATGGCCGGGCAGTATCTTGATGTTCTAGAAGAGTCTGCGGGCCCCGCCTACGATCCGAAGGAAGCGGTCAAGCGAGCTCGCACTATCGTGCGCTTCAAGTCAGCCAAATACTCCACTGAAAACCCTTTCTTGCTTGGCGGCGCGTTGGCCGGCGCCAGCGAGGCTCTTATGGAGCGCTACTCCGCATTCGCGCTTCCGCTGGGTGAGGCATTCCAGCTACGTGACGATGTTCTGGGCGTGTTTGGCGATCCAGCAGTCACAGGGAAGCCGACCGGCGGCGATTTGCAAGAAGGCAAGCGCACGGAATTGATTGCCCACGCCCTCTTGCTATCAACTTCTGACGAACAGGACTTCATTCAGAGTCGCCTCGGCGCAGTGGATCTCAGCGAAGAAGAAGTGTTGAGACTAAGCGGTATTCTGCGCGATAGCGGCGCCCTGGCGGCCACCGAGCAGAGCATTAGTGAGTTGACCACCCAATCAGATCTCGCCCTGAACGCATTGCACGTCACGCCCCTCGCCTTAGCGGGAATGCAGCAGCTCAGTGATGCAGTGACAAAGAGAAGTAAATAGCGATTCGTTACTAAGACATAACGAAAGGTCTCAACCATCCATGCGATATGGAATACGGTTGAGACCTTTTGTTATTACTAAGGCTAGTTCGTCCGGGCCATTACCAGCCCATGGCCTGCGCCCGCCGACGGATTTCAGTTTTACGTCCGGTGCGCAGAGCATTCATTGGAGTGCCGGGCAGCGATTCATCCTCGGTGAACAGCCAAATAACCGATTCCTCATCGGAGAAGCCGGCATCCAAGAGTACCGAAAGAGTGCCCTTCAGGCTTTCCACCACTACTCCGTCTTGGAGAAAATCTGCAGGGATCGAACGGACATTGCGAGCGCCAATTCTCAACGAAACAATGGCACGCTCATCCAGCAGTCGGTGCACGCGGCGAATATCTACATCTAATTCTTCAGCCACATCGGGCAGGGTCAGCCACTGGCCGACGAGATCTACGGTTTCCTTCACTCCTTAAGGTTCCCACAAATTCCTGATCCGCGCAGAAATTTGGATGAAACTCACCTCAGCAGTTCCCATGAGTCACAGGAGTAGTGTAAATTTTCTTGTATCACTTTGATAACAATTGCATCACAGTCAACATGGGGAACCACTTCCCCTCTGTTACCTGCGGAGCAAAGCCCGTTATTTTCACCGTATAAATGAGGATTGACTCCATGCCCCACGAATCCAAACATGCTTCCAAGCATGCGTTAGGCGTTGTAGCAGGCGCGGCCATTCCCGCTGCGGTCATTGGCAGCCTCGCCTTAGCTCCCGCAGCGCAGGCAGCACCGATGACTGTTCCCAACACCTCAGGAAGCTTTGCCAAGTCGGTAACTCCGGAGACCATCAAGGTCGCTGAAGACCAGATCAAGGCCCACCTGATCGCTTCGCGAGTATCTACGCTGGGATTGCCAGCTAAACGAGATGTTTCCGAAATCAAGATCCCGGCAGGTGCGTCCCTATGGAGCATCGCTCGGGAATATGACACAACCGTGTCAGAGCTGAAGAAGCTCAATAATCTTAAGAATGATTCAATCGTCGCCGGCAAGACACTCAAGGTCTCCGGTCATGCTTTGAAGAACAGCTCCAAGGGCAAGTCTTCGAGCTCGTCATCTTCAAGTACCGCCACTTACACCGTCAAGAACGGTGACACCCTCAGCGGCATTGCGAGCAAGCACGACATGAGCTTGTCTGATCTGTTGAAGAAGAATGACATCTCTGCAAGCAAGGTAATCTTCCCCGGCAATAAGCTGAAGGTCAAGGGTTCGGCGTCGAGCTCCAGCAATACGACGCAGACGAAGAAAACTTCTTCTTCGTCGGGTTCTTCAACCTACACTGTGAAGAACGGTGACACCCTCGGAAGCATCGCCATCAAGCACAATATGAGCTTGTCTTCGCTCCTTAGCAAGAACGATATCTCGGCCAGCAAGGTGATCTTCCCTGGCGACAAGATCAAGGTCAAGGGTTCTTCGTCCTCTGGCTCTTCGTCGAAGTCCTCCCAGAAGAAGTCCTCCTCCTCCTCCTCCGGTTCTTCAAGCTACACCGTCAAGTCCGGTGACACGCTCAGCGGCATTGCGGCCAAGCACGGCATGAGCTTGTCCGATCTGTTGAAGACCAATGACATCTCTGCCAGCAAGCCGATCTTCCCAGGCAGCAAGATCAAGGTCTCGGGTGGCACGTCGTCTTCGAGTTCCTCGCCGAAGAGCACTGCTGCGCCCAAGGCCAAGGCCAAGACGTCGACCTACTCCGTGAAGTCCGGCGATACTCTCAGTGGCATCGCGACCAGCCACGACATGAAGCTGGCCACCTTGCTGGACTTGAACCCCGAGTACAGCTCGAGCACGCCATTGAAGATCGGCGCCAAGCTGAAGGTTTCGGGCTCCTCGGTTGCACCGTCGGGTCAGGTCAAGAAGCAGAAGATCGGCAATAGCTTCGCTGGTCGTACCTACGCAGATCACGTTGTGCGAGATGCTAACTCGAACAAGGACTACCTTGACTCGATCAGCGTCCCGAGCCGCGGCGAGATGCAGGACCTCATCCGTTCCACTGCAAAGAGCATGGGCGTCGACCCGGCTCTGGCGTTGGCTCACGCGTACCAGGAGTCTGGCTTCAACATGCGTGCGGTCTCCCCTGCTAACGCCGTTGGCGCCATGCAGGTACTGCCAAGCACCGGTGACTGGATCGCATCGGTCATTGGCCAGGACCTGAACGTCCTGAACCCACGGGATAACGTTGTCGCTGGTGTCGCAGTAATTGCCTACAATTTGGACAACACCGACAACCTGGACAACGCAATCGCATCGTACTACCAGGGTCTGGCCGGTGTTCGTAACAACGGCATGTACGAAGACACCAAGCATTATGTAGCCAGCATCAAGGCTCACATGAAGAATTACCGCTAAATAGCCAAAAGGAGAGGCGCTTCCAACACGGTGTGTTGGAAGCGCCTCTTTTTTGTTGCAGCTGATCAGGCTGCTTCTAGCCTGTACGGTGGTCAAGATCCAATGGCATGTCGATTACCACCTTGGTCCCGCCCTTCTCGCTCTGTACCCAACGGATTTCACCCGATAGTTCGCTGGTAACCAGAGTGCGGACGATTTGCAGCCCAAGTCCCTCGCGGCGTGGCTCTTCTGGCAACCCGTGGCCGTCATCTTCAATGACAACCCGTAGCCAATCCTTGCTATCGGCACCCTTGTAGCGTTCGGCAACCAGCGCGACTTCACCGTTGCGATGCGCTAGTCCATGTTCCACGGCATTAGTCACCAGCTCATTGATCACCAGTGACAACGGTGTCGCCAAATCAGCGTCAAGCATGCCGAATTCGCCTTCACGACGCGTGGATACCCTTTGCTCCGGAGAAGCGATTTCCACGATCAGACGGAACTGGCGATCCATCAGATCATCAAATTTGACGGTTTCGTTCAGGCCCTTGGACAGGAAGTCGTGGACCGAAGCGATAGTGGAGACTCGTCGCATTGCCTGCTCCAGGCCCTGCTTGCCGTCCTCTGAGCTCATCCTGCGCGATTGCATGCGCAACAGCGCCGCGACAGTCTGCAAGTTGTTCTTCACGCGATGATGGATTTCACGGATCGTAGCGTCCTTGGTGACCAGTTCTTTTTCGCGACGGCGCAGTTCGGACACATCGCGGCACAGCACCAGTGCGCCCCAGCGCTTTGATTCGTTGCGCAGCGGAATGGCACGCAGGGAGAGGGTGACTCCGCGATGTTCCACCTCGGTACGCCATGGCATCTTGCCCTGGAGCACCAGCGGAAGAGTTTCGTCGACTACACGACGGTCGCTGACCAGTGCCATCGTCAGATCAGCCAGTGGCTGGCCCTGGAGGACATCAGCTGCGCCTAATCGGCGGAAAGCTGAAACAGCGTTCGGGCTGGCGAATTCGACGGCTCCATCAACGTTGAGCCGGATGAAACCATCACCGACGCGCGGCGCGCCACGGCGGGAGCCGGTAGGGCTGGCGAAGTCCGGCCACAGCCCTTGGGTACCCATCTGCAACAGGTCATCAGCGCTTTGCCGGTAGACCAATTCCAGATTGCTGGGTGTGCGGGACTGGTTCGGATCGAAGTGGGAAGTGATGACCGCAACCGGTTGGTTCTGGCGCACTAGCGGAATCGCCTGCACCGTGGTCAACCCCATGATGATATCTTTGCCGGCTTGTTCGGCCGAGCGTTGTACTTGCTTGGTTTCCCAAGCGCGGTCCACCATGATGCGCAGATCCTTGCGGATCCGTTCTCCCACGAAGTCGCTATGGAAGGCGGTATGCGAGGTGGAAGGGCGCACGTGTGCCAAAGCCGTATAGGAACCGTCCCCGGTGGGGAACCAGAGCACCAGGTCTGCGAATGCTAGATCCGAGACCAGTTGCCAGTCCCCCACCAGGAGGTGGAGCCAATCCTCATCACCGGGCGCTAGTGCAGCACGTTGACGTAATTCTTCGGTGATGAGGGCCATTGGCGGTATTTACCTTCGGACGATGGAACGCAAGAGGCGAAGTGCCACGGAAAGTGAAGCCATGTCGTCTCGTTCCAGGCTGTTCACTTCCGCGAACATAGTCTTCGCACGATCAAGGTTAGCCGCGTTTGCCTCTTCCCATGCAGCAACACGCTCTGCCGGGTCAGCAATATCGCCGTGGGCATCCAGGATGTTGCCGGTCAGGTCGATGATCGTGGTGTACAGGTCATCGCGCATTGCGGCACGAGCCAGCGCCTGCCAACGATCCGAGCGAGGAAGGTTGGTGATGCGATTCAGCAGGCTGTCCACATCGAACAAGTCGTAGAGCACGTAGTAGGTTTCTGCGACCTTGACCGGAGCGGTCCCGGTGCGGTGCACATATTCTGCCACGTCCAGCAGCGCGTAGGATTCGAACTGAGTCGCCCACATGCTGGCACGACGCTCCGGGATCCCCTGGTCCATGGCCTCTTCACGCCACTCCTGGAATCTCTGGAGGTCAGTGCCCCGAACCAAGGTTGGCAGGGCCTCACGCAGTTCGGTAACCGTCGCTTCGTAGCGTTTGACCGCTTCGGTGACCAGCAGTTCCTGATCGACGCGGTTGATGAACCAGCGGGTGGCACGGTCCAGCAGGCGGCGCATGTCGTGGTGCTGGCGGCCCCAGTGTTCCAGATCGGTTCCGGCAGGCTGTGCATTGATCGCATCGAACTGGCGGTCGAACCCGTAGATCTCACGCAGCGCGCAGAAGACCTTGGCAATCTGGACTTCGCTGGCACTGGTCTCTTCCATGGCACGGAAGACGTAGGTGATGCCGCCCATGTTCACGATGTCGTTGGCGATCACGGTCGCGATGATTTCGCGGCGCAACGGATGGCTTTCGAGCTGATCCCCGAAACGCTCTACCAACTTGGTTGGGAAGTAGCGGCGCAGGGTCCGGGTGAAGTACGGATCATCGGCGAGATCGGATTCGGTCAGCGCGTTCGCCAGCTGGATCTTCGCGTATGCGGCCAGCACCGAGAGCTCTGGGGTGGTCATCGCCTCGCCAGCGGCGCGGCGCTCTTCCAGCTGATCCGCGTTTGGCAAGAACTCCAAGCCACGGTTCAAGTCAGCATGGGCTTCCAGCCACTGCATCAGGCGCTCGTACGCTGGTGTCCAGGTCAGTGCCGCATGCTTCTCATTGAGCAGCAACACGTTCTGTTCGAAGTTGGTCGTCAGCACCAGATCACCGATGTTATCGGTCATCGAGAGCAGGAACTCCGTGCGTTCAGCCTCGGTGAGATTGCCCGCCTTGATCTGGCGGTCCACGAAAATCTTGATGTTCACTTCGCGGTCAGAAGTGTCCACGCCAGCAGAGTTGTCAATGGCATCGGTGTTCAGCAGGACGCCCTTGCGGGCTGCCTCAATACGGCCCAGCTGGGTCATGCCCAAGTTGCCGCCTTCGCCAACAACTTTCACGCGCAGATCTGCACCGTCGACGCGGATGGCGTCGTTGGCTCGGTCGCCGACCTGGCCGTGGGTTTCAGCCGCTGACTTCACGTAGGTACCAATACCGCCGTTGTAGAGCAGGTCCACTGGCGCTGAGAGGATGGCCTTGAGCAGTTCGTTAGGGCTCAACTTGGTGGTGCCGGCGTCCAAGCCCAGGACCTCGCGGACCTCGGCGCTAACCGGCACGGACTTGAGGCTGCGCGAGTACACCCCGCCTCCGGCCGAGAGCAGCTCCTTGTTGTAGTCTGCCCAGCTGGAGCGTGGCAGATCATACAGGCGCTGGCGCTCGTCAAAGGCGACCTGGGGATTCGGGTTCGGATCCAGGAAGATATCACGGTGGTCGAAGGCCGCCACCAGCTTCACGGTGGGGGTACGGCGCAAACCGTTGCCGAACACGTCTCCGGACATATCGCCCACGCCGACGGCGGTGAATTCGTCCTTCTGGGTGTCGATGCCCAGCTCGAAGAAGTGGCGCTTCACCGATTCCCAGGCGCCGCGTGCGGTGATGCCCATGCCCTTGTGGTCGTAGCCCACCGAGCCGCCCGAAGCGAAGGCATCGCCCAGCCAGTGGCCCTTGTCGGCCGAGATCGAGTTGGCGATATCGGAGAAGCTCGCGGTGCCCTTGTCGGCAGCGACCACCAGGTAGGAATCATCGCCATCGCGACGAACCACGTTGGCAGGGGCTTCGATGTGCTCACCGTTTTCGTCGGTAACCATGTTGTCGGTCAGCTCCAGCAGGGTGCGGATGAAGACCTTGTACGCGCCCTTGCCTTCTTCCATCCATGCACCGCGGTCGAGAGCTGGATTGGGAAGCTGCTTGGCGTAGAAACCGCCCTTGGCACCAGTTGGCACGATGACGGAGTTCTTGACCATCTGGGCCTTGACCAGACCCAGCACTTCCGTACGGAAATCTTCTCGGCGATCGGACCAGCGCAGGCCACCACGGGCCACGGCGCCGAAGCGGAAGTGGGTACCCTCAACACGCGGCGAGTAGACCCACAGTTCGTGCTTCGGACGCGGGAATGGCGCGAAATCGATCTCTTCCGGGGCCAGCTTGAATGCCAGTGCCTGGTGGGTGGTGAAGTAGTTGGTGCGTTTGGTCGCTTCGATCACCTTCACGAAACGGCGCAGCAAGGTGTCGGCATCCAACGTTGGCACGGATTCCAGCGCTTCGGCGACCTTTGCGTGCGCCTTCTGCCGAGCAGCTTCCGAAGCCACGGAGCTCAGCTGCGGGTCGAAGGTGGCCTGGAACAGCTCCACAATGGCGTGGGTGACTGACGGGTTGCCAACCAGGGTGCTGGCGATGAAGCCAGTGGAGTTCGGAACCCCGAGCTGCAGCAGGTAGTGGGCGTAGGCACGAAGCATCGAGACTTCCTCCCACGTGAGTCCCTCGTGCAGCACCAGTGCGTTAAGGCTGTCGGATTCGGCGAGGTTGCGGACCACTGCGCAGTAGGCCTCAGCCAGCTTGGCTTCCACGGCCTGGAAGTTGATCTCCTCATCGATCTTCAGGCCCATGTCGTAGATGTAGCGTTCGCCGATTCCTTCTGGATTCAGCTCGTAGGGGCGTTCATCGACGACTTCAAGACCCAGATGCTGCAGAACTGGCAGTATGCGCGAGAGCAGCAGCGGCTTGGTCACATAGATCTTCATGCGCTTGGAAACAGCAGAATCCTCATCCTGCTTCTCGTCATCGTAGAAGGAGACAACCGGGCCATCGACTTCTGGACTGCTCAACTCGGTGAGCAGGTCAATATCCTTCAGCGCATCTTCGATTTCGAACTGCACCTTGTAGGAAGCCGGGAAAGCTTCGGCCCAAGCGTTGGACAGCGTGTTGGCATCGCCCAGTTCCAGGCGCGCGCGGGCGGTGTCAACGATGGCGTCAGACCAGGAGCGCACGGCCTTGGCAATACGATTCTCCAGTGCCTTGCGGTCAACCACGGGGGCCAGTCCGTGGCGTTGCAGGCGCAGCCGGTAGAACAAGCGAACGAGCGCGCCCGCACCCAGCTGCGCTTCATATTCAACGGATTCTGCGTTGAAGCTGCGCTGCAGCTCCTGCTCCACCCGCAGGCGCACTGCGGTGGAGAAACGATCACGTGGCAGGAACACCATGGCAGTGACGAAGCGGCCGTAGTCGTCCTTGCGAAGGAAGACCGAGGTGCGGCGGCGTTCCTGCAGGCGCAGGATACCGAGGGCAATCTTGGTCAACTCATCGACGGAGATCTGGAACATCTCATCGCGTGGGTAGCTTTCCAGAATAGTGGTGATGTCCTTGCCCGAGTGGGAATCAGGCGCGAAGCCGGTGCGCTTCAGCACCGCTTCAACCTTTTCGCGTACCAGCGGGACGGTCTTCACGCTCGAGGTGTAAACACTGGAGGAGAAGAGGCCGATGAAACGGCGTTCGCCGTTGACTTCGCCATTGGCATCGAAGCTCTTGACTCCGACATAGTCCAGGTACACGCCACGGTGAACGGTGGAACGGGAGTTCGCCTTGGTCACGATCAGCGCTCGCTTGTCGCGAGCGGTGATGCGGCCGCGCTTGGTCAGGTGCTGTGGACCTTGGTCCGCCAGATCGCGCATCAGTCCCAAGCCGCTGCCTGGGCGGGCGACCAGGACGTCTTCGCCGTTGATGGTTTCCAGCGAGTAGTCGCGGTAGCCCAGGAACGTGAACTTTCCGTCAGCTAACCAGTCCAGCAGCTCCGATGCCTGCTGCACCTCGGCGATTTCCTCAGCCTTCGGAGTCTGCGGAAGGCTCTGCGCAATATCCTTGGCCCGGTCCAGCATGGCCGGCCAGTCCTTCACTGCAACACGCACATCTGCCAGAACGCTATAGAGGCGCTCAACAAATTCCTTGGCCTGCTCATCGCTGAGCTCGCGAGCGAGCTCGACTGAAATCCACGATTCGATGCGGGTTTCTGCACCGGCCGAAATCAGGGTGCTCAAATCCGAGAGCGCAGCGGTGTCACCGCTGGCAACATGCTGCAGACCAGCATGGCTGATCTTTGAAATTTCGCCGGTCTCGGTCTTGCGGGAGACAACGAACGTCGGATGCACTACCAGCTGAATTGGTGAATTCAGCTGCACTAGTGCGGCAGTTACCGAATCAACAAGGAATGGCATGTCATCGGTGACGATGTGGACCACTGAAATTCCGTTGTTGCGGGTAATGGCGACATTAGCGTTTTCAGCATCACGCTGATACCCGATTTCCAGATGTGCTGCCACGCGAGCTTCGAGTTCGTCTGGCCGGTAGGCCGCCACGTCTTCGGTCGCAATTTGGCCATAGTACTCGCTCACCAATTTCGAGGTGAGTGTCTCATCCATGAATGATTCTGACATGCTGGATTCCGACGAGTTCAAAAGAACGCCTCCAAGAACAAAGTTCGATCAACCCGCGCCTTTGCGGATCTCTAGTTTTACCCACATTACTCGGTTTTCACCCCTGGGGTTCAAGCTTCGGAGCGAAATCGACGACTATTCCATTTCTTGGGTGAATCCGTGGAATTTATGCCGGCCAAAGACCGTATTTCCATACGCAATAGGCACCGAGGTGCGATTTCGAGCAATGGGCTTCCTCCCAGCACTGCCGCGTTGCACGCGGCGTTGTCCTCGGGCAGATACCCTGCGATTTGGTGCGTCGGCCCAAACCGGTCCCACGCTTCAATCAACCTGCGCTTCGGGCTGCGCCCGGTACTGCTGGCTCCCACGCGGTTGAAGACGATTTTCGGATTCAGCCCGGGCAGTGCATCCTCCAATTCGTCGATGGCGCGAAGTGCACGCGGAATTCCCAAGCTGTCGGCACGCACGATCATGAAAAGCTCATCGGAGCACTGGAGCATCTCGACGGTGACAGCGTTTCGCTGTGGTGCTTGGGTATCGAAACTGAGCTGTTCGTCCAATTCAATGTACGGAGCCAAATCCAATACGACCAGGTCGTAGTGAACTTTGAGCAGCATGGCCGCTCGCCGCAGCGCCGAGGCCCGGACCTCGGGCCACCGGCTAGCACGCGGGATTCCGGTCGCCACGCGCATGGTCGCCTCCCCGACCTGGACCAAGGAACATGCAGCGTTGAGTCGGGCAACATCCAACGAGCCGGCGTCGATGGCACGGCACAACTGCGCGATGGATGCCGATTCGTCCATGAGCCCCAATTGAATGGCGATGCTGGCGGCGTAGGTATCTGCGTCCAGAAGCACCACGGTTTTTCCTGCTGCCGCCGTTTCCACCGCATAATTCAGCGCGACGGTACTGCGCCCGGGAGATCCAGGGGCGCTCCAGAAGCTGACGATCCTTCCGTTCCGGCCCGTAGAGTCGTCCTCCGGTTCGGGAACCGCGAGCGTTCCGTCGGTTCCAGAATGACTCAATGACTGAACTACGCCCCTGATGCGTCCTTCCAGCTCGGCCATGCCGGAATCCGCAGGCAGATGAAGCACATCAGGCAATGGCTTCCAGTCTTCGGGCCGGTCAAAGAACAGGACAACCGCTGTCTGGCGCATCAGCAACGCATCAAGTTGTTCCATGGGCGGCACCAGCTGGGCGTCGGCAACGATCAGCACATCAGCCATTCCGGTATCGCAAGCGGCAATGGCTTCGGCTATGCCGGAGCAGACGCGGGTGACCATCAGTTCCCCGCGGTACCCTTCGATTTGCCGGACGATTTTCTCCTGGTCTCCGAGCACTACGACCGAAATACTCATTGTTCGGTCCCGGCCGGGTTGTAGACGACGATAATTCTCGATTCGTTGGCCAGCGCTTGAAGCAGCGGTTCAAGCTGATTCGGTTCCAACAGCAGTTCCAGGTTGGTGCCTTGGGTTCCCACCAGTCCCCCGCCGCTTTCAACGCGTGCGGCGACTTCGACCATGGAGGAGAGCTTTTCCGGGACTCCGTAGGTGCTGCCGCTGGTTTCGCGTTTGGCAATCCATACGTCAACGAAGCTACCGGGGGTAATCGACGAAGAAAGGTCTGCCGGAAGATCGACATTGACCGGCCTGCGCGATCCCACTTCACTGTGCATTATCGAGGTGACTGGAATCAGCTGCCCTTCGCTGATAAAGGTGTTCGCTCGGGCGTCCTGGCCGAGCTGCGCATCTGTGTGCAGGTAGTTCTCGAGAGTTTCGCCAAGCTGGACTTCTTGAGTTTTCATGTTCTCGCTGGTCAGCTTTTCTCCGAGGGTGATATTGGTGCTGGCGACATACACCGTGGACGTCTGATGCAATTCGCCGACCAGGTACACGGTTCCCGCGACCGAAGCGACTACGAGCACCGCGCCGAGAGCCAGGCGTGGGTCCTTCCAACTAGGCCGTCGCACACGCGAGGCCGAGGTTGTCCGCGCGTCCTGGGCGATCTGTTCTGTGATCACGGCTTTGACCTTCCGCCAGCATAGGTGCTTATGGATGGTGAGCCTACGACAACTTGGTCCTGCTGGAAAGACCTTGCGTGCACTTGTGGATCACGAAAGAGTGATCGCTTCGACCCATCCGATAGCATCCAGTGGAATCAGCAGTTGCGTTGAGGCCTGCTGGGCTCTGGCGAATTCATCGCGAGGATGCACCAGAATAATCAAAAAATCCTTGGCTACCTGAGTCAGAGTTCCTTCAGCCATGGAGCTGCCCGCACGGCCAAAAACATGGCATCGTGCGCGGTCCCGGAGCAATCCCCGCAGAACCGAGGAAAACTTCACCGAGCGGCCCGGCGCCCGCCGTTCCACCGCAGGTGCGCGCCTCGGCGGAAGGGCAAAGGATTCAATCGCTCCACTGCGGATCACCCATTGGGCCTGCTCTGTTTCCAGGCAGATGTAATCGGTCGCGCAAGGGCCGAGCTTGGCGCGGAGTTCGGTTCCCCCGGCCAGCCGGAGGCTCAATTCGTGTCCGTAGAACCGCATCAGAGCAGGCAGCAGTTCGGCAGTTGCCCGTTCAACCCTGATATTTTCGGCAATTTCTTCACGCAACTGCGCCCGGCTCTGTTCTGCTAGCTGAGCCTCCAAGTCGTCGAAGAGTGAATCCCACCGCATGCGCCCACTGTACGAGAATAAACATTTTTGCGTAACCCTATTCACAAAACGATCTCTAAGTGCCACTATGAACATCAAACAACATCAAATGACATCAAAATTAATTCAAGGAAGTGATTCGGGTGTCTCGCCAACGGCAAATATTCGTGCTGCTGCTCTTTTCGGCAGCGTCATTGGTCATTATCTATGTGGGACTCCAGTGGATATCTGATTACTTCCGGTCCCCAGTCGATGGGCGCGCCACAGCGGACCACATAAGGCTTCTCGTCAGCCTTTCGTTCCTGGCGTTGCTTACGCTGTACTTGCTGCGCGTGGCCTTGGCCCAGATGATCCGCTGGGCCTTCACCCACCGCAAGCCGAAGCTAGCGCGGTTCTTCGAACGAATCGCCCCCGCACTGAGCAGGAGAATTCTAGGCTCAATGCTTGGAACCTCGATTGCCCTCTCTTCAGTCGCTGCAGCCTACGCGGGTGAACCACTGGCAGTTTCCCTGGCACAGGTCCCGGCGGAAAACGCCAGCCAAGAACTAGCCAGCCATGCAGGCCCGCAGCAAAACTCCGTACCGAGCCCGCAATGGTTCCCCGAATCCATGAGCGTTCCGCTGAGCCCACTGGTATCCCCCGGGGCCAGGAATCCAGGCCAACGTTCGGTGCAACGCACAGAAGTTGTCGTCGCTGAAGGGCAGAATCTGTGGACCATAGCGGCAGATCATCTAGGTGCCCAGGCCACCGTGGAAGAAATTTCTGCCTATTGGCCAAAGATCTATCAACGCAACAAGAAGTCCATCGGCACCGACCCGGACCTGCTGCGAGTTGGAACGGTACTTGAACTACCACCAGCCAGCTAAGCGCATTCAAGAACTTCCCCACGCCCAACTAGGAGTCATCATGAGCACCATCGCCATCAGCCCCCGTAGCGCCAACACCGGCTACTATCAACCGGACATCTACGCAGCCAACCTCCCAGACCCGAACCCGGCTGGCGCCACCTCGGCTGCCGATCCATGCCAGGCTCCGGCTCACCTGCGTCGGGCAATGGACAATATCTTCCATCGCTCTGCTGTCTACCGCAGCGAGCACCGGGCCATCGTTGAGATTTCGCATGCAGTAGCCCGCGCGGTCTTCGAAATCGTGGCTGGGTACCGCACCGTGAATCAGCTGGCATTCGTGATGGAGCCCTCTTGCATTGCCAAGCTCCGGCGCCGGGCCCTCCTGGAGACCCAGTGCTACACGCTCGAGCCGCTGCCGGGCACGGCACACGGGCAGATCATCTCATTGCACCTGGACCGGTGCATATCAGGTTCTTGGGAATGCACCGTCATCTTGGGCTTTAAATACCGCGTCCGTGCCGTGGCTCTGAAAATTGAGCCCTGGCACGGACGGTGGCAGGTGACCGATGTGGAGCTAATCTAGCTGCGCTTGGCCTTCTTGTTCTTCTTCTTGCTCGACGTTGCCTGGGCGCGAGTGGTGCTGGCTTCGCCATCTTCATCCGGGCCGGTGAACTGCAGGTTCTTCGGCTTCGCCGATTCGTCGACCGCTGGCGCGGCAGCTGCTTCAGCTCCGGTGGGGATCTCCAAGTTGAAGAGGGTTCCGATGCTTTCCTCGCGGATGCCTTCCATCATGGTCTGGAACATGGTGTAGCCTTCACGCTGGTATTCCACTAGCGGGTCGCGCTGGGCCATGGCACGCAGTCCGATTCCTTCCTTGAGGTAATCCATCTCGTACAGGTGCTCCTGCCACTTGCGACCGATGGTCGAGAGCACTACACGGCGCTCCAGATCGCGCATGGTGGAAGAACCAACATGCTTTTCCCGCTCTTCGTACTGGTACTGGGCATCCGAGAGGATTTCGCGTTCCAGGAACTGCGCGGAGAGGTGCCCCACTCCGCCGGCCTCTTCGAGAACTTCATCGATGGTGATGCCGATCGGGTACAGCTGCTTGAGGTTGGTCCACAACGACTTGAGCTCCCAATCGTCCGGGTCGCCGACCTGGGTCGATTCCAGGACCATTGCCTTGACGACATCTTCCAGGAAGTGGCCGACCTTCTCTTCGAGGTCGTCGCCCTCCAGGATGGAACGGCGGTCAGCGTAGATCGCTTCACGCTGGCGGTTCATCACGTCATCGTATTTCAGCACATTCTTGCGCTGCTCGGCGTTGACGCCTTCCACCTGTGCCTGGGCGGACTCAATGGCGCGCGAAACCATCTTGGATTCCAGCGCCACGTCATCTGGCATCGACGGGTTGTTCATGATGCGCTCGGCCATCCCGGAGTTGAACCGGCGCATCAGGTCATCGGTCATCGACAGGTAGAAACGCGATTCGCCCGGGTCGCCCTGGCGGCCGGAGCGACCACGCAGCTGGTTATCGATGCGGCGTGATTCGTGCCGTTCGGTGCCCAGCACGTACAGGCCGCCGAGCGCCGCAACTTCCTTCGATTCGTTGGCGACGGTTTCCTTGGCCTTGTCAAAGACTTCGTCCCAGACCGTGTTGTACTCTTCCGGGTTGTTCTCCGCATCCAGGCCACGGCGCTCCATCTCTGCCACGGCCAGGAACTCAGCGTTGCCGCCGAGCATGATGTCGGTACCGCGGCCGGCCATGTTGGTAGAAACGGTCACCGCGTTCTTGCGGCCGGCCATCGCGACCACGGCAGCTTCGCGAGCGTGCTGCTTGGCGTTGAGCACCTCGTGGCGGATGCCCTTCTTGGAGAGCAGCCGGGAGAGGTATTCGCTCTTTTCCACGCTGGTGGTGCCCACCAGGATCGGCTGTCCCGTCGCATGGCGCTCGGCAATGTCCTCAACCACAGCATTGAACTTGGCGACTTCATTCTTGTAGATGTAGTCCGACTGGTCCATGCGGATTGCTGGCTTATTGGTAGGAATCTCCACCACGCCCAGCTTGTAGGTACCCATGAATTCCGCGGCCTCGGTCTGCGCCGTACCGGTCATGCCCGAGATCTTGGCGTACATGCGGAAGTAGTTCTGCAAGGTCACGGTGGCCAGAGTCTGGTTCTCGGCCTTGATCTCAACGTTTTCCTTGGCCTCGATGGCCTGGTGCATGCCCTCGGAGTAGCGGCGGCCAGCCAGTGCACGGCCGGTATGCTCGTCAACGATCATGACTTCGCCGTTGACAACGACGTAGTCCTTGTCCTTCTTGAACAGTTCCTTGGCCTTGATGGCGCTGTTCAGGAAGCCGATCAGCGGGGTGTTGTTCGCTTCGTAGAGGTTATCGATGCCCAGGTAGTCCTCGACCTTTTCGATGCCCGACTCCAGCACGCCGATGGTGCGCTTCTTTTCGTCGACCTCGTAATCGTCTTCACGCTTCAGTCGCGAGACGATCTTGGAGAATTCGGTGTACCAGCGGTTCACATCTCCCGAAGCCTGTCCGGAAATGATCAGCGGGGTACGCGCCTCATCGATCAGGATCGAGTCGACCTCATCGACGATGACGAAGTTGTGTCCGCGCTGGACCAGCTCGTCCTTGCTCCACGCCATGTTGTCGCGCAGGTAGTCGAATCCGAACTCGTTGTTCGTGCCGTAGGTGATATCGGCTTCATACTGCTTGCGCCGCTCGGCAGGCTTCTGACTGGAGAGAATGCAGCCGCAGGTCAGACCGAGGAAGCGGAAGACGCGACCCATCAGATCCGACTGGTACTGGGCGAGGAAGTCGTTGGTTGTCACCACGTGCACGCCGTCACCGGTCAACGCGTTCAGGTAAGCCGGTGCGGTAGCGACCAGGGTCTTGCCTTCACCGGTACGCATTTCAGCGATGTTTCCCAGATGCAGGGCAGCACCGCCCATGAGCTGGACATCGAAGTGGCGCATGCCAAGGACCCGGTCCGAGGCTTCGCGGACCACCGCAAAAGCTTCTGGGAGCAAGTCATCCAACGTCTCACCGTTAGCCAAACGTTCGCGGAACTTGTCGGTTTCACCCTTGAGCTCTTCGTCCGAAAGTTCGCGAATTTCGACTTCCAACGTATTGATCGTGTCGGCGTACTTACGAAGAGTCTTCAGAATCTTCTTGTCGCCGGTACGCAAAATACGTTCTAGCAATGATGCCACGTGGTAGCTCCCAATATCTCAAGCACAGTAATTTCTGGCGTCTTCAGTCTACGTGAGGAAAACAGCACATCTGGCTATTTCAATCCCATTTGCGCTGTTCTTATAGCGAACAGCGATTTGATCAACAGGCCCTTCACAGCCCGATTTCCACTCGTTCAAGTTCCAGCCAGCGCGCCATGCGATCCAGCTCGGCTCGCAATCCAGCCTCGACACTGGCGTCGACACCCGGCTCGTAATGCACCTGCTTTGCGTGCAGCACCGACCTGGCCCGGTCAGCTTTCAGATCCACTCGGCCCACGAACTCTTCGCCGAAAAGCATCGGGAAAACGTAGTAGCCGTAGCGGCGCTGATTTTCCGGCACGTAGATTTCGATGCGGTATTCGAACCCGAAGAACTTCTCCAGCCGGCGGCGATTGAAAACCATCGAATCAAAAGGTGACAGCAAACGCAGGTCAGGATCGATCCTGCGCGGAATCTTGGTGCCGGCCTGCAAATAGCAAGGCTCGGCAATGCCGGCAACCTGTACTTCTTCGATGAGACCAGCACGTGTCTGCTGGGCGAGCTCTTCTTTGGCCGCGCGCACCGGAAGACGGAAATACTCTGCGACGCAGTGAGCGGTGGCGATGCCAAGGGCATCCATGGCCCGGACAACCAGCCGGGCGAGGGCCTCGTGCCGCTGCGCCGCATCGAGTTCCTGTTGCCTGCCCACCACATCCGCGGCTAGTGCGTAACGGCGTTCAAACTGGGAGTTGCGTCCCAGCGTCAAGATCTTGGCTTGGGCGAAAAGGGACTCGGTGACGAACTTGGTGTCATTCCAATTCCACCCCCAATGCTTTTTCTCCCCGACCGGGGCGACGTCCAAAGCCTGGCTGATTTGCCGGGCGCTGGAGCCTGGATTATTGGACAGGTATTCAAGGACGCGATCCGAGAGGTCATGCTGTTCGGCGGAGAACCCATCTGATTTATCGATCCAGGTTCGGCGCTGCCATACCCGCAGGTCTTGAATGAGTTCCGAGCTGACCACCGAGGCCTCATGGGCCCAATATTCGGTGATAGGGCTGAGCGGTTTGGCCAGAAGCTGGTCCAGCACCTTGGTGTCATAGGCGCCGAGCCGGGCGAACATCGGCATGTAATGGGCCCTGCGAACGACGTTCACCGAGTCAATCTGCAATTGCGCGATACTGCCGATAGCGCTGACGATTTTCCGCGCGGTGACGGGTTGTACTTTCCTGCCCTTGGACAGGCCTTGGGCGGCCAACGCGATTCTTCGTGCCTGCTTGAGACTGAGAATGCGTTGGCCGCCCACGCTAGTTGTGGCTCCGATGACTAGCCTTCTGTTGCCAAGGCTTTGTCACGGTAGCCGCGAGTTTCCCTGGTGGCTTCTTCATTGGAGTTCAGTGATGGATCCAAGGAGATGACACCGTACTGGTACTGGGTGCGGCCATAGACCACAGCGTGCTCGCCGGTGGCTTCATCGATGAATAGGTAGAACGGATGGCCGACCAGTTCCATGCGGTCCACTGCGTCATCAACGCTCATCACTTCTGCAGGGAAGGACTTGCGGCGGATGACCACTGGCGAGTACTCGGCGTTGGCCTCGACTTCGGCAGCTTCCGCGGCTTTCTGGGCTTCGATGGTTTCTTCAACCAAAGACTTGCCGCTCGATGCGGTAGGCAGGCCGCCAGTTGCCTGGTGGACAGCCAGCGGGGTGTGGTTGCCGCGATGCACCTTGCGCTTGTCGCGGGCCTTGCGCAGGCGTTCAAGCAGTTTTGCGAACGCGATGTCGAAAGCCGCGAACTTGTCAGCGCCGCGAGCCTCGGCTCGAATTGCTGGGCCACGGCCAACAACGGTCAATTCAACGGACAGTGCAGTGCTCTGATCACGAGCGTGTGCTTCTTTGAGGACCTTGACGTCGATGCGCTGTATTTTGGTGGCCAGCTGGTCAACCTTGGTGATTTTCTCGTCAACATACTCACGGAAACGATCCGAAATGGTGATGTTGCGTCCGCTGTAGTTCAGCTCCATGGTGTCCTCCAATAGGGAGTCGGGTGACACAACAGTCCGAAAGTTCCATCCTTTCGGACTGAAGATGGGCTTTTAGCTGCATCTGTGATGCATCCCATACTTCACCTTATGCCACCGTGGCCAAGATTCAAGTATCCGGGCTCACAATTTCCGATCGCGGTAAGCGTAATTACTGTTCAGGTGCATTATTTGGCGGTCTCGTCAAAGCCAGTACCACAGCGCTGGTGACGTCATATCCTGCCTCATGGCAGGCCATGGCCGCGTGCCGCAACGTAGAACCGGTGGTGAGGACGTCGTCGACCAGGATGACCGGCTGGCCATTAGCGCTGGCACGCTCGGCTACGAAATGGGTCCGGCCGCCGCGCCGGTCTGAACCGCTCTTGGTTTTCTGCGCCCCGCCCAAGGCAGAACCGAGGCGGTAGTGCAGCAGCGTGCGGCACTCTAGATCTGCCGACAGCAGCCCGCGAGCGAAGCCGTGGTCGAGCATCGTCTTCACCGGAGAGTAGCCACGCTGCGCTGTTGCCTTGAGCGAACTGGGCACCGGCACCACCAGGGTAGGAAGATTCGCGCGCTGCGGGATGCATCCGGCGTTCAGCGCGGCAGCAAGATAAGGGGCGAAGAGCGAGACGAGGAAGTAGCGCTGCTTGTTCTTGAATGCCAGCAAAGCCCGAGCCAGCTCCTTGCCGTAAGCGCCGCAGGAACTAACGGCAAGCTGCTGGCCGAGCGCGGGAAGCTCGACATAGAGATGATGCGTGTCCGGCAGGGGCGGCAGGCTCAGTTGGCGTTGGATTTCACTGCGGCATTCGGGGCAAAGCCGAAAATCTGCCCGGGCGCAGACCGCGCAACAGGCCGGAAGCAGGAAGTTCGCGATTTCCCTGGTGCCGAATCCCAGCCAGCGCATGGGCCTGCTGCGGGACAGCTCATCGACGCACCGCAGCCACTCTTCGGGAATTTCCATACGGCCAGACTGGCCGATGAACCGCGTCGATCGGTCTGGTCGCCAACGAGTTGTGGAGCAAGGTCCTGCTTAGCCGGGATAGGCGACGTCCTGGGCAAAATCCTCAAGCTCGTGCCAGGAATTGCCCACGCGGGTATAAAGCTTCTCGTTGGTCTCGGCATACACTTCGCGGCGGCTGCCGACACCGGTAGCGATGCCGACCATGCCCAACAGCAGCTGCAGGTGCTCGCTGCCGCCTTCGAAGGTGATCTGGGCCGCTTCAACAGCTTGGTCATCACCGAGCTCGGCAACAATAATGGATCTGTCCGAATCCCATAGCGCGGTATTCACCGGAACTTCTGGATAGATCTTCATTGGCGAATCCGTGAGTCCGCGGGGCACACCTTCAGCATCGCGGATCACGCCGGCGACGTAAACCGACGTGGTCTTGCCGATGGTTGCCACGATCAGCGCCCGCGCGCCGTCACGGGAAATCCGCAAGGAATCGATCTGGGCATCTTCCAGCCAGGCCACATCGATTGGACGGGCTTCACCCTTCATTTCGGTGTCGGCAGGGACCGCCCTGATCGGGGTAGCTGCCCCGTTATCCGCGGTCCAGGTCCAGCCGGCCAGATCCATGGACGGCTGGATGAGCTCCTCGCCCTCCAGCGAAAGGCGCAGGCTGCCCTTGTCGTCAATCCCCCACAGCTGGGTGCGGCGGCCATTGAGGAAGGCATAGCGATTGCCGACCGGAGACATGGCCGGGTCCCGTGGGTTGTATCCGGAAATATCCGGGACGCCGCCCACCGGAATGATCGAGAGTCCCTTGACGTAGACCAAGTACTGGTCCGAAATGCCGATCAGCGTATCCTGCGTGCTGGGGTTGGACGTAGCCGGCTCGAAGTTAGTGTCTTCGGTCGAAAGGTTGACTTCGTTTTCCTCCCGCAGCAGCTTTACCGAGTCCACCGGAGCTAGGCTGGTCAGCGTGGCTTCCATCTGCTGCTTCATCAGCAAGATGCTCCGGTCGGTAGCATCTGCGAAGGTATTGGAGTTCAAATCAATGGTCGCTTCGCCATCGCGCACCGGCACCGCTGAACGCACCAGTCCGCTGGCCGTCGAGAAAGCGGAGACGACAGCATTTTGCAGGTACGGGGCTGGTCCTGCCAACAAGGCTTCCACCATCGACGTGGTGGTGCCCGAACCCGAGGTGAACCACCGTATGTCGGGAACCAAATAGGCGAAGCTCGCATCGTAGAAGTACAGGGTCTGCGCGGCAAAGATCTTGGTGAACGTCGAGGCTTCGAGCATCGTGCCGTCCGGGGCTTTGGTAATGCGCCATTCGTCGTCTACCTTGGCGACTTCGATATCCACTGCACGGGTCGAGTGATCCGGGTAGTCGGTGCGCACGCCATGCGCGTCGACTTCACCGGTGATTTCGAGCTGGATGGTGTACTTGTTCGCATCGGCCCCGTTGACCACATTGAAGGCATCGTAGATCAGCGTCTGCGTATCACCGCGCCAGGTGTTGCTCAGCTGCGCGTCCATGAATTCGCGGGAGACAGCATAATCTTCGGATACCGAACGCCCAGCCTCGACGAACCCCTCGACGATGGCCCTGGCATCAGCACCTGCTGCCGGTCCATCGGCCGCATAGCTGTAGCTTTCAGCCCCGCTGGTGTCGGTTCCGGCTTCAATCTGCTGGACGGTGGAAGTTCTGGGAATCGAGGCGCAGCCAGAGATCGCAAGCGCAGCAGCAAGGATGATCGCGAGGCTGGAAAAGAATTTCTTCCGCATCAGCTCTCCCCTTCCTTCTTCTGCTCGTTGCTGCCGAGGTTCGGATTGGTGACATCGTCATCTGGCGAATCCGCATCCAAATCCGGATCAAGAACCAGCGGCGTGTATCCGATCTTTGGCACTTCACCGGTCAGCGGGAAGCTGTCTCCCAAAATCACCGTTGCCAGGCTTTCAGGAACTGGCGGTTCCAGTGGAAGCGGCGACGAAGCGATCTCCAGGTCCTCGCTGCGTGGCAAGGTCAGTCGGAAGACCGAGCCGACCCCCGGCTTGCCCCACGCTTCCAATCGGCCATCGTGCAACCTGGTGTCCTCCATCGAGATCGACAAGCCCAGGCCGGAACCTCCGGTGGTCCGTGCACGGGCCGGATCAGCGCGCCAGAATCGGTCGAAGACGTGGTTGCACGCCTCTTCGGACATGCCGATGCCGTAGTCGCGCACGGTGATCGCCACCGCGCTCTGGTTAGCGCCGATGGTGATATCGATTGGCTTGCTTTCACCGTGCTCCACCGCGTTGAGCACCAGATTGCGGATCACACGCTCGACGCGGCGCGGATCCACTTCTGCGACGCAACCGTCGCTGGGCGCGTTCAGGCGGATGAGCGAACCGTATTCATCAGCCACCGGGGTGGCGATATCGATAACCTTGCGGGCTATGACGTTCAAGTCCGTTGACTCACGGTCAAGCACCGCGACACCAGCATCGAAGCGGGACACTTCCAGCAGGTCATTGAGCAGGTGCTGGAAACGCTCGATCTGGTTGTACATCAGCTCGGCGGACCGCGCGGTAAGCGGATCGAAGTCCTCGCGGGCATCGTGGATCACTTCGGCAGCCATGCGCACGGTGGTCAGCGGGGTGCGCAATTCGTGCGAGACATCGGAAACGAAGCGTTGCTGCATGGCCGAGAGATTATTCAATGCGGTGATCTGCTCTTGCAATGAATGGGCCATGTGGTTGAAGGCCGTCCCCAATCGGGCCACCTCGTCCTTGCCGGCGACCTTCATTCGGCGGTCGAGGTCACCGGAAGCAATCCTCTCCGAAACATACGCGGCATCGGCCACCGGGCGGACCACGGTACGGGCGACCGACCACGCAACGAAGCCAACCACTGCCAGCAGAATCAGCCCGGTGAAAGCCATCGCACGATTGATGAATTCGAGGGTATCCTGCACGCTGGACAGGTCGTAGACCAGATACAGTCCGTACTCGCGTCCAGGCGGAATCAGTACCTTGGTGCCGACAATGAGACCGGGCTTGGTTGCGGTATCGGCACCCAGCTCGATGGAACGCCAATAGATGCCTTGCTCCCCTGCAACCCGCTCCGCGAGATCGCCAGGGATCACGCGGGTGGTCAGGGAACCGGAAGCCATTGGCCCAACATAAAGGCTTTGGTCACCGGCAATGGGCATCAGCACGAAATCGCGGACTACGGTTGCGCCATCGCCTTCCAGGGAAGCCAAGGTCGAATTCACCAGGGCCTGGGTGGAGGCGCGATCGGTGGTGGAAGCCGATTCGAGAATGGAGCGGGCCTGGACCAGGCCGCGTTCCGATTCCTTGGATATCTGGTTCACGCGCTCTTCGAAAAGCGTGGAGGCGATCTGGTTGGAAAGGAAGGCGCCGGCGGCAACCAAAGCCAGCGCGGTGAAAAGCAGCGTCGAAATGACGGTGCGGAACAGCAGGTGGCGTTGCCAACGCAGCTTGGCGGTGTGCCAGGGACGCTTGATCCACTGCTCGATTTTGCTCCACCGGGCGGGTTTGGACTGCGACTGGGCATGCACATCGACCGGAACCAACTCTGCACCGGTCGACGTGTGCGAACTCAACTTGCCGAACCAGCCTTGTATCCGACACCGCGAACGGTCTCGATAATCTGCGGCTTCTCCGGGTCAATTTCAATCTTCGAGCGCAGGCGCTGCACGTGCACGTTGACCAAGCGGGTATCTGCAGCGTGCCGGTAGCCCCAGACGGCTTCCAGCAGCTGCTCGCGGCTGAAGACCTGCCATGGCTTGCGGGCCATGGTGACCAGGAGGTCGAATTCCAGCGGGGTCAGCGACACGACATCGGTTCCGCGGGTCACTCGGTGCCCGGCCACGTCGATGGTCACTTCGCCAACTTGCAAAGTCTCCGCGGCGTGGGTTTCGCTTGGACGCAAACGGGCTCGCACGCGGGCCACCAGCTCGGCTGGCTTGAAAGGCTTGGGCACGTAGTCATCGGCACCGGATTCCAGCCCGCGGACAACGTCGGCAGTGTCCGACTTGGCGGTGAGCATCACGACGGGAACGTCGGATTCCGCGCGGATCTGCTTGCATACCTCGATGCCGTCAATGCCAGGCAGCATCAGGTCAAGGAGCACCAGGTCGGGGTTCGCTTCACGGAATGCTTCCAGAGCACCGGAACCGTCGTAGCAGAATGAGGCATCGAAGCCGTCATTTTGCAGGACAATGCCAATCATTTCCGACAACGCTTCGTCATCGTCAACGACTAAAATCCGTGCCTTCATCCCATGTCCCCCTGAAACCGTAGGTTTGAGGTTTCAGCCAACTGGCCAAACCGGGTAGATCCGCTACCCCACTATTCCTAAGATACATGATCAACCGCCCTTTTCGGGCTGTGACCGGCAGGAATCAGGCAGTTAGCTACGCATCGACGCGTGTCTGCTCCAACGCTTGGGCATAACTGGCCAGCCGTCGCAGGTTCTCGATGGCCTGCGCCGAGCTGCTGCGCGAGAAGTCTCCACGCGGCATCAGGGTTAGTGCACCTAGCTGCCCCAAGCCCAAGCCCAGCTGACGCCAAGGACGAAGAATGGAGTTCACCCCTTCTACAACACCTGGTGCCCGGGTTCCGGGGGCGAGCACCTGCAAGAAGACGCGGCCCCCGCCTTCGACAAGTCCCGCTACCCGCTCCCACTTGCGGTGCGTCAAGCCTCCAGGGTCGATGACCAGCGCGCCGGCACCGGCTTGGTGCAGCAGATCCACCCGTTCAATCCAGTGTTCATCCTGGGTAGGCAGATTCAGCAGCGAGGTGACCCGTTGGCCTTCGGCCTCGCCAGCGAGCACCTTGAAGAACTGCGCATAGGCGCTTCGCACTTCGGCGCGTGGGATCGAGCGCAGGGTCCGGTATCCGCTGGCGGTACTGATTGTGCCGTCGAGCACGTCGCCCAGCAGCGGCTCATCAATCTGGATAGTGAAGTCCGCCAGCGAGGTAATGCGGGCCAGTCGGTCCAGATGCTCGCGTGCTCCGTGGGCGTAGGACTCGATGATGTCGCGGCGCGCCCCATGATCGCTGATCACCCGCTCCCCGTTCGACAGGTACAGGCTGGCGGCCAAGGTCCACGGACCGAGCAAGGTGAGCTTGAGGCGCTGGGCAGGTTTCGCTTCCGCGCCGAGTACATCAGCTAGCAGATTCTCGTCACTGCGCAGGATGCTGCGGGCACGACGGGCATCGATACCGTCCTTGGCACCGATCCTCCAGCCGTGCGGCTGCAGATCGAAGCCGAGGTCTGCCAGCAAGGTGGCGCTGCGCCCTACCGCATCGGCGCCGACGCCACGATCCGGCAGCTGCGGGAAGACCGCGAGGTTGGGTTCTCCCAATTCCCCGCGCACCACTTCGTGGATGGCCGACGGGTCGCTGCCCGGGAACTGGCAGAAAGCGGTGGCGTGAACATCGCGGCGTTCAGCTGCCTCGTGTTCCTGCTCAGTCATTGTTGTGCGAGTCAGAAATGTTCTGGTGGTGGCGGATGACTTCAGAGATCACGAAATTCAGGAATTTTTCGGCGAATTCTGGATCAAGATGCGCTTCGTGGGCCAGGGCGCGCAGGCGCTCGATCTGCGCCTTCTCGCGGCTAGGGTCGCTCGGCGGCAACTGGTGCTCGGCCTTCAGGACCCCTACGCGCTGGGTCGCCTTGAAGCGTTCAGCCAACAGGAAAACCAGCTGCGCATCGAAGTTGTCGATGCTGCCGCGGATGGCGTACAGCTCTTCGAGGACTTCATTCTGGACCTCGCCCTGCAACGAGCTGGCGTGCGGGTCGAATGACTGGGTGGTCTCAGTGTTCTTCGGCTCGTTCATGATCACCAGTTTACGGGTTCGCATGACGGATTACCCACAAGGTGACATGCCCCGGACACGGTGCCTGACCGTGCCCGGGGCATGCCCGTTGTTCCTTGATTGCCAGCTGCTCAGGAGGCGTTCAGCTGTTCAATCAGCTTGCGTCGCTGCGCCTGTTCGCGCGGGTCCGGAACCGGAAGCGAGGCGATCAGGCGCTGGGTGTATTCATGCTGCGGGTTGGCCAGGACCTTGGAGCCCAAGCCTTCTTCCAGCAAGGTGCCCCGGAACAGGACGCCCACCCAGGTAGCCAGCTGGTCCACCACTGCCAGATCATGCGAGACGAACAGGGCTGCGAAGCCCAGTTCGGTCTGCAATTCGCGGAACAGCTCCAGCACCTTGGCCTGCACCGAAACGTCCAGTGCGCTGGTTGGCTCATCGGCAATCAGCAGCTTCGGCTCCAAGGCCAGTGCGCGGGCCAGCGACGCGCGCTGGCGCTGGCCGCCGGAGAGTTCGTGCGGGTAGCGGTTGGCAAAACCGGCTGGAAGCTGCACGGCCTCAAGCAGTTCGGCCACCTTGTTGCGGGTCTGCAGCGGGTTCAGATCACGGTGCACGGCCAGTGGCTCGGCCACGCATTCGCCTACGGTCAAGTGCGGATTGAAGCTTGCCGCTGGATCCTGGAACACGAAGCCGATCTGCTCACGCAGCGGCTTGAAGGTGCGTTCCTTGAAGTGGGCCATCTCGTAGCCCAGCACCTTCAGCGAGCCACCGGTGATGCGGTTCAATCCCGCGATGCTGCGGCCGATGGTGGTTTTCCCCGAACCGGACTCGCCCACCAGTCCGTAGACCTCGCCGGCGTGGATCTTCAGATCCACCTCATCGACCGCGGTGAAGCCCGGGGCCCCGAGGCGTCCCGGGAAATGCACCTTCAGGCCCTTGGCTTCCACCAGCAATTCAGCATCCTGGTTCGGACGTTCGACTAGTCCCTCCGAGGCGCTTTCGCGCCCCAGGTGCGGCACGGCAGCCAGCAGGGACTTGGTGTAGTCCTCTTGCGGTGCTTCGAAGAGCTGGATCGATGGTGCTTGCTCAACGATCTGCCCCTGGTTCATCACGATCACGCGGTCGGCGATATCGGCCACCACCCCCATATTGTGGGTGATGATGACGATGGCGGTACCCAGCTGATCACGCAGGTCGCGCAGCAGCTGGAGAATTTCAGCCTGCACCGTGACATCCAATGCGGTGGTTGGCTCATCTGCCACAATCAGTTCCGGCTTCAGGGCCAGCGCCGCGGCGATGACCACGCGCTGCTTCTGGCCACCGGAGAACTGGTGCGGGTAGTAGTCCACGCGCTGCTCTGGATCCGGGATGCCGACCTGGCGCATCGCCTCGATGGCGCGCGTCCTGGCCTCCTTCTTGGAAATCCTGTTGTGCGCGCGGATGCCCTCCATGATCTGCCACCCCACGGTGTACACCGGGTTCAGTGCCGTGGACGGTTCCTGGAAGACCATGGCCACATCCCGGCCGCGAGCCGCGCGCAGCTCGCGGCCGCGCAGGGTGAGCATGTTCTTGCCTTTGAGGTAGACCCCGCCGTGCGAGGCACCGTTCTCGGCCAGGATGCCCAGAGCAGTGCGTGCCGTGACGGACTTGCCGGATCCGGATTCGCCCACGATGGCCAGGATCTCGCCGGCCCTGACTTGCAAATCAACGCCGCGCACTGCCGGCACTGCGCCGGCGTCCGTGACGAAATCAATGTTCAGGTCTTCGATGCGCAAGACAGCGGGTGTGCCGACGTTGGCCTCGGAGTCGAGGAGAGGACTGTTGGTCATTTGTTTGCTCCTACCTGTCCGGACTGGGTGATGCGCTTGGCCTTCTTGCGGCTGAAGCGGCGCAGGCGCGGGTCATTGAGGTCATTCATGGACTCGCCAACCAGGGTCAAGCCCATCACGGTGAGCACGATGGCCAAGCCCGGGAACAGGCCGGTCCACCAGATTCCGCTAGTGGCATCTGACATCGCTCGGTTCAGGTCGTAGCCCCATTCCGAAGCACTGGTCGGTTCGATGCCGAAGCCCAGGAAGCCCAGGCCCGCCAGGGTCAGCAATGCCTCGGTGGCATTCAGCGTGAAGATCAGCGGCAAGGTGCGGGTGGCGTTGCGCAGCAGGTGCGCGAACATCACTCGCCATGGGCTGGCGCCGATCACCTGTGCGGATTCTACGAAGGGTTCCGCCTTCAGCCGCATCACTTCGGCGCGGACCACGCGGAAGTACTGCGGGATGAATACCACGGTGATGGAGATGGCCGCTGCCATCACGCCGCCGAAGAGCGAAGACTGGCCCTGGGAAATCACGATGGACATCACGATGGCCAGCAGCAGGGATGGGAACGCGTAGATCGCATCGGCCAACACCACGGCGATGCGGTCGAACCAGCCGCCGAGGTAGCCGGAGATCAAGCCCAGCAATACGCCCAGGAACAGGGACATGACCACGGCCGCCAGGATCACCCAGATGGCCGTCTGCGCACCGAAGAGGGTCCGCGAGAACACGTCATAGCCGGTGGCGGTGGTGCCCCAGATGAATTTGCTGTCCGGAGCCGCCTGGCGCGGGAAGTCCCCGGATGCATCCGAGGACTGCGCGAAATCGAAAGGCGCAATCAGCGGCGCGAACAGGGCGGTAACGATGAACAGGCCGGAGAGCGCCAGACCGGCAACCAGCATGCCCCGCTGCAGGCCCGAGGACATGCGCAGGTGGGAGATGACCGGGAGCCGGTCCAGCCAGGACTTGTTCGAAGCCGGCAAGGTAGCTGTACTCATGATTAGTACCTGACTCTCGGGTCGATCAAGGCGGCCAGCACGTCAACGATGAAGTTGGTGACGGCGACGATAATGGCCAGCAGCACCACGATGCCCTGCACAGCCACGAAGTCGCGGGCGGTGAGGTATTCGGCGAGCTTGAAGCCCAATCCCGACCATTCGAAGGTGGTCTCGGTCAGCACTGCTCCACCGAGCAGCATGGCAATCTGCAGGCCCATGACAGTGATAATCGGAATCAGCGCCGGACGGTAGGCGTGCTTGGTGGTGAGGCGGAATTCGCTGACACCGCGCGAACGGCCGGCTTCCACGTATTCGCGGCCCAGCGTGCCAATTGCGTTGGTGCGCACCAGGCGCAGGAACACGCCGCCGGTGAGCAGGCCCAGTGCCAGGGCTGGCAGGATCGCATGCTCGGTGACATTCCAGAAGGCAGCGCTATTGCCGCTGCGCAGCGCATCGAGCCAGTAGATGCCCGATGGGCTCTGCAGGCCGGTCAGTTCAAGCTCGGTCTGCCAGTCGGCACGGCCGCTGATCGGCAACCAGCCTAGCCATACGCCGAAGACCAGCTTGAGCAGCAAGCCGGCGAAGAACACCGGGGTGGCGTAGGAGAGGATTGCAAGGATGCGCAACACGGCATCCGGGTAGCGGTCGCGGAACTTCGCGGCAACCAGGCCCAACGGGATGCCGACCAGCAGTGCGACGAGGACCGCGTTGATGGCCAGTTCCAAAGTTGCTGCGCCGTAGGTGGCCAGCACCTCGGTGACCGCCCGGTTATCGCTCATGGTGCGGCCCAGGTCGCCGGTGAAGATCTGGCCCAGGTACTCGAAGTACTGGATCAGGATCGGCCGGTCGTATCCGGCTTCATGGATGCGCTGGGCCAGCTGGTCCGGGGTGAGCCGTCCGCCCAAGGCTGCGGTGATCGGGTCTCCGGTCACGCGCATCAGGAAGAACACCACTGTGATGAGGATGAAGACAGTGGGAATGATCAGCAAGAATCGGGTAATCAAGTAACGGAGGAATCCTCCGCCTTTTTGCTTTGCTGGTTTGGGTGTTGCTAGCGGGCTTGCTTCTTGGCCCGGTGGCGACGTGATAGTCATCGTCTGTCCTTATGGTTCAGGATGCGTGGCAATGCGCCGCCTTGAGCGGTCAATGACGGCGCATGCCAAGGGGATCCACCGCGCGCGCCAAGGGTTGGCGCGTGGCAGATCCCCTCAGGTTTGGTGTCTGCGAGGCGAGAGCCGAATTACTTGCTCAGCACACCGAGACGGAACTTGAACGATGCGTCCAAGGTCTTGTCAACGTCCTTGACGTCCTTGCCTGCAATGGCCACCTGGGCACCCTGCAGCAGTGGAAGCGTGGACAAGTCCTCAGCCACCATCGTCTGCAGTTCTTCGATGGCCTTGGTGCGCTCCGCAGCGTCGACCATTCCTCGCTGATCGGAGATCAGCTTGTCAACCTCGGGGTTGTCGTAGTTGTTCGAAAGGAAGTTCTCCTTGGCAAAGAACGGCGACAGGTAGTTGTCGGCATCCGAGTAGTCCGGGAACCAGCCCAGCTGGTAGGCCGGGTAATCCGTGACGCGCTGCTTCTGGTAGGTCACCCATTCGGTGGACTTCAAATCCACTTCGAACAGGCCATCGGCCTCCAGCTGCTTTTCAACCAGTGCGTATTCGTCACCGGAGTTCGGGCCATAGTGATCCGGGTTGTACTGCAGCGCGAGCTTGACCGGGGTCTTCACTCCGGCATCTTCCAGAACCTTCTTGGCCTTGGCTGCATCCGGCTTCCCGTCGGTGCCGTACATGTCCTTCAGCGGCTCGGTGGCGCCGGTGAAGCCTTGCGGCACGTACGAGTAAGCCGGGGTGTAGGTGTCCTTGTAGACGTTCTTCGCGATGGCTTCGCGGTCCACAAGGTGCGCCGCTGCCTGGCGTACGGCCAGTGACTTCGCTTCATCAGCATCATCGGTCTTGGCACCGTATGGCATGGAATCGAAGTTGAAGACGATGTAGCGCAGCTCGCCACCCGGTCCCTTGTGGACCGCCAGATTCTCATCCTTGCCCAGGTCTTCGATGTCGGTTGGGGTCAGCGAACGCCATGCGACGTCGATCTTGCCTTCTTGGACTTCGAGCTTCAGGTTATTGGCGTCCGCGTAGTACTTGATCGCTGCCTTGTCGTTGGCTGCAGGGCCCAGAACGCCCTGGTAGGACTCGTTGGCACTGAAGGAGATCAGGTTGTTCTTGTTGTACGAATCAATGACGTACTGGCCGCCGAAGGCCTTGGCCTCAACGATCTTCTGGTCGTCCATGACTGCGTCTGCAGAGAACACTTCATCATCGACGATCGGGCCGACCGGGGAGGTCAGCACCTGCGGGAAGGTCTGGTCATTGCCGACCTTCAGCTTGAAGACCACTGTGGTGGCGTCAGGAGCCTCGATGGATTCAACGTTGCCCAGCAGCGAGGATGGACCGTTAGGGTCCGCGATCTTCAGCTGGCGGTCGAAGGTGAACTTGACGTCCTTGGAGTCAAGGTCGTGGCCGTTGGCCCACTTCAAGCCCGGCTTCAGCTTGACCGTGTATTCAGTCGGGGTAGTGAACTCCGCGGACTCGGCAAGGCTCATCGATGGGTCCGGGCTGCCCGGCTCGGAGTTGAGCAGGAACGGGTAAATCTGGTTCATGACCATGAACGAACCGTTGTCGTAAGATCCGGCAGGGTCCAGGGAGGTCACTTTGTCGGTGGTGCCCAGGGTGATTGGGGCGCTGGCTTCGCCATTGCCGCCCTCTTCATTGCCGCTGTCTGCGGCTTGGGTGCAGCCGGTCAGTGCCAGGGCAGAGATACCCACAACGGCTGCTGCGAGTCGCAGCCCGTTCTTCTTGCGAGCCATGAGTCATCCTTCGTCTAGGTACATGCATGGGCTGTGATGATTAGCACATGCTTCACATATCCTAAGTGATGCAAGGCACAAAATACGAATGGGGCCGGCGGAAACTGGCAAAAGCGCGGTCTCGACGCCCGCTTTTTGTGCTTCAGCCCACACCGCTCCTTGCTCAACGGTGAGATGCGCGGGGATTCCTTCCGGCCTTTTGGCTAGATGGCATAAGCTAGATGTCAATGATGACTCGTAGAGACGCGGCAATCGCGTTGGATATCCCAGTAGAAATGGCCAAGCGCCACGGCATTCCTTCCATAATGAGCGAGGCTGAATTCCGTGAGCTGAACACCAATCCACCAGCTTGGTTGGAGCAGTCGCGCGCCAACCGTACCGGCAAACGCCCTGTGTGGATTCATCTGGTCTGCGAAGTCTGCGGCTTCAGCGAGTACGAACGTCCCAAGAAGTGGTGGCCTGCCTTCGATTTCGTGCACTGCCACACCCACTCCCCTGCACAGCTTCCGAAGCTGGAAAAGGGCAAGACCCGCGTGGAGTACCAAGATATTTCCGCTCATATGTTCGGCATTGTCGACGAAGGCTAGAAGCTGACGACAACACAACGGCGAAGGGTGCCGGACCGATATTGGTCCGGCACCCTTCGCCGTCGCGCTAGCGCGTGCTCTTCACTCGGTTCATCCCCCTGTGCGTCCTTTCCGCCACGGGAATGCATGCAGCGGGCAACCAGACAGAGTCCAGCATCGTCCAGTGCAGGGTCCACGCACCGGCCGTCGGCTGGATCTTGCGCAGGCCTTGAGTACTGCTACCCGAGCCCCTCGGGCATCTAGCTCGTGGAGGCCTTCCGGATTGGTACGAATTGGTTCTGCCGACTGGAATGACCCGTTGTTCTGGACGATGCGCCCCTATCCGCCCAGCTACCGCTGGTGAGCATTCTCGAGAACATCGCAGCGAGCGCATTGGAAGCCAGGGCATCCGGTGGCGCAACAGGGTCGGCAGCCCAATTCAATAGCGAGACCTAGAGGGTCGAACCAATGCAGTGAGCCAGCAAGCCCCAAGCGGCCCTTGAAGACAGGCCGAATCCCACACACCACCGGTAATCGCCGGCAATGCCGGGCGAATACGTGCCGGACGCCCACGGCCGAAGCGGATGGCCGCCGAGCTCCGTTGCAACCAGCCGTTCGTCTAACTTGAATCACGACGCGAAGAAACCCTTGGTCCAGTTCATTATCTTGAACTTGACCAAGGGTTTCTTTGGATGGCTAATTAATTGACCATGCTGGAGTCCCATTCGCTGGAACGAGCAGAATCGATGGTCGCTTGGCCCAGCACGCGGCTGTCCTGGTAGACGACCATGGTCTGGCCCGGCGCGACTCCACGCATGCCTTCGGGAAGGTTGACAACCAACTCGTCGCGGCCTTCTTCCGAGCGCTCCATGTGGGCTACCGCGGCGACCGGATCGCCGTGCGCGCGCACCTGCACCATGCAGTCGAACTTGTCTCCGCTGAAAACTTCAGCGATCGGCAGGCCAGCCCAGGAAATGCGGATGCCGCGCAGCTGGTCCACAGCCAGCAGGGCCTCTGGACCGACGATGACCTTGTTGTCCTTCGGACGGATTTCCAAGACGAAGCGCGGTTTGCCGTCGGCGGCCGGACGACCCAGTCGAAGACCCTTGCGCTGGCCAACCGTGAAGGCTTGGGCGCCTTCGTGCTCACCGAGCTGGTTGCCCTCGTGGTCAACGATCTCGCCTGGTTTCATCTCGATGCGTTCAGCCAGCCAACCGCGGGTATCGCCATCGGGAATGAAGCAGATGTCATAGCTATCTGGCTTGTTCGCCACGGTCAGTCCGCGCGCTGCGGCTTCGGCGCGAACTTCCGCCTTGGAGGGAGTCTCGGCTAGCGGGAACATGCAGTGTTCCAGCTGTTCGTGGGTCAGCACGCCCAAAACGTAGGACTGGTCCTTGGCCCAGTCTGCGGCTCGGTGCAGCTCCGGGTTGCCCTCGGAATCGCGCAGCACCTTGGCGTAGTGCCCGGTGCATACCGCGTCGAAGCCCAGGGCCAATGCCTTTTCCAGCAAGGCAGCGAACTTGATCTTCTCATTGCATCGCATGCAGGGATTCGGGGTGCGGCCAGCTTCGTATTCATCCACGAAGTCCTGCACCACGTCTTCTGCGAAGCGGTCCGAGAAGTCCCAGACGTAGTATGGGATGCCCAGCTTGTCGCAGGCACGCCATGCATCATTGGAGTCTTCCAAGGTGCAGCAACCGCGCGAACCGGTGCGAAGGGTCCCCGGCATGCGAGACAGGGCCAGGTGCACGCCGACCACATCATGGCCGGCTTCAACTGCGCGGGCCGCGGCTACCGCCGAGTCCACGCCTCCGGACATCGCTGCTAGTACTTTCATCGTGTAAAACCTGTTCCTGCCGTGTGGATGCTGCTTTCATCGGCTGCCATGCCAGCCTTCTTTGCCTGAGCATACGCTTGGGGCAAAGCCTCTAATAATGCGTCAACGTCGGCGCGTGTGGATGTATGCCCCAATGTGAAGCGTTGCACACTGCGCGAGGTGCGCGCATCGCGTCCCATAGCCAGCAAAACATGCGAAGGCTGCGGAACACCAGCGGTGCACGCCGAACCGGTGGATGATGCGATGCCAACCATGTCCAAGCCGAATAGCAAGGAGTCCCCCTCGCATTCCGGGAAGGTGAAGTGCAGATTGCCCGGGAGGCGCTGGCCCTCATTGCCCTGATCCCGTGGTCCGTTCAGCACCGCTTCCGGAATCAAGCCGGTGATCTTCTCAATCGCATATTCACGCAGTTCGCTCAGCCGCGCAGCTTCCTGCCGCAATCCAGAACGCACCGCGGTAGCCGCGGCGGCAAAGCCGGCCGCGTGGGCAGCATTCAAAGTTCCCGATCGCAGCTTGCGTTCGTGTCCACCGCCGTGCTGGACCGGGGTGAGCACAATATCGCGGCGAACCAGTAGCCCGCCGATGCCTACCGGGCCACCGATCTTATGCGCGCTAATCGCCATGGTGGCCAGATTCGAGGAGCCGAAGTCGACCGCGAGCGCACCAAAGGCCTGCACCGCATCCGAATGCACCGGGACCCCGTACTTGCCAGCTAGGGCAGCAAATTCACGGATCGGCTGAACGGTGCCGACTTCATTGTTGGCCCACATCAAGGTGGCCAAAGCGATCTGCTCGTGCTGCTCTTCAAATAGCTTTTCGGCCGCCTGCAGATCAACGACACCGTCTTCATCCACGGCGAGCCACAGCAAGGTGGCATTCTCATGGTCCTGCAGCCAGGTAGCCGTATCCAGGACCGCGTGGTGCTCAATGCCGGTGAGCACGATGGCACGCGCCTGCTCATTGGCCGCCACGCGGTTCCAGAACAGTCCCTTCAGCGCCAAGTTATCCGATTCGGTCCCACCAGATGTGAAGATCAATTCGCTGGAGTGCGCCCCGGCGGCCATGGCGATAGCTTGGCGGGCATCATCCACCGCACGGTTGGCGCGACGTCCGGCCCCATGCAAAGAAGACGGGTTTCCGGTGCGGGAATACTGTTCGGTGATGGCAGCCAGAGCTGCTGGATTCAGATCGGTGGTTGCCGCGTGATCCAGGTATACGGCGGAAGTTTTCATAACACTTCAATGGTACGGGGTGGGGCGCCCTAGTTTGAATGGCCGATCCGTGTGAATTGGCCAACCTCAATGGCCTCCAGCGCCGGATTGTTCAAGACCGCCTCAATCAATGAAGCAGGACCACCCAGGATGGTGCAATCATCAAACGGTTCTGTCGACAGCATCCAGGAATGGTCCGCCGCAAACGCCAGCGCCGGGCGCTGGCGTTGGGCGCCGTCGGCAGTTCTGGCCCATTCGGGCTGCGCCAGGAACTCCGCGTCCGCTTCGAACAGGTGGTAGTTCCGGTATCCGCCACCCAGGTCGAACGGATCTGCCTGGATGATCTCGGGACCAAAGGCAGGTTTCTGCGCCTCGGCGAGCGCCAACTCGTACACCCGCTGGTTCTCGTCATCGCTCAATGCAGGATCCGGCTCGCGCTCAATCTGTATGCGTTCCCCGCCCGCGATAAATGCGTAACCGGCCCACAAGCCCACCACGAACTTCTGGTCTTTGGCAGAAACCCGGACCATTTCGGCGGCTAGTGCTTGCCATTGCGATTCCGGGAGCTGGTCCAGCGGCAGGTCGGTATCTACCCAGGCGTCTTCGGTCGCAGGATTGCCTTGCGCGTCCAGTCCGGCCACGGTTTCAAAAAGATCCGCGGCGGTGATGATGTGCTTGCGGCTCTGTGCCACCGTCTCCCAGCGCACCAACTGGTCATCTTCATCCAGTGCTGGGTGAAGGATGCGGACGTAGCGTTCGTAGCCATGCGGGATCTGGGCTACTACCGTGCTGGGGTCGGCTGATGCACAAGCTGCGGCGATCCATTGCCCGTGGGCTGCGGAGAGGTGTGAAAACTGCATGGTCCAAGCCTAGCGAGAGCAGCGGGCGGATTCCTCCTCCGAACCGTGGTCGGTGGTATGAATAGAGGAACAACTGATGACGTGTCGATTCCAGCTAAGGGAGCCTTCCTGCATGTTCAAGCCTGATTTCTTGGTTCCAGTCCATGATTTCTCCCAGCGCTCCCTGGATTTCTCACAGCGGATCGCGGTGATGGCAGTGATCAACCGCACTCCGGATTCTTTCTACGATGCCGGGTCGACCTTTGGCTTGGATGATGCTGTGGCCGCTGCCATGCGTGCGGTCGAGGCAGGTGCTGACTGGGTGGATATCGGCGGAGTCCCCTTCTCTCCTGGCCCGGAGCTCCCGTGGCAGGAGGAAGCAGAGCGAATTGTGCCGGTTATCCATCAAGTGCGTAGCCGCAGTTCGGTGATTATTTCTGCAGACACTTTCCATCCACAGGTGGCGCAGGCTGCCATTGATGCCGGCGCTGATGTCATCAATGACACCACAGGCTTTTCCTATCCCGGTTTGGCTCGGGTGGTAGCCAAGAACAACGTGCATGTGGTGATCACCCATTCGCTAGCCAAGCCCCGCACCGTTTACCCGCGCCCTAGCTACGACGATGTGGTGGCCGAGATCCGCCAGTATCTGCTGGAGAAAATCCAGATTGCGTTGGACGCTGGTGTTTCTGCGGCAAAGATCATTGTTGATCCAGGGCACGACCTGAACAAGAACACCCGCCACACTCTGGATTTGACCGCTGGGTTCCAGGCCTTTGCCGATTTGGGCTATCCGGCCTTGGCAGCGGTCTCGAACAAGGACTTTATCGGTGAAACCTTGAACTTGCCGAAGGCTGAGCGCATGGTTGGTTCTATGGTGGCAGCAACGATCTGTGCCATGAACGGTGCCCGCATATTGCGGATGCACAATATTCCTGAATCGGTGCAGACAGTACGCCTGCTCGAAGCAGCCCAAGGGTGGCGGGAGCCTGCCTACCAGATACATAACATGGGGGATGTCAATCCTCCTGCTCACCCAGAACCCGAAGTCAGCAAGTAAGGAGTTTCCCAGGTGCGTGCCCTGCTTCCCCAACCAGCAGATCAGGTTGATGACCAGTTCCTGCTTGAGCGCTATTCCAGCGAGCATCGCCCATTCGTTCGTTTCAACTTCGTCAGCAGCATCGACGGAAGTGCCCAGGTTGATGGGCTCTCCAAAGCATTGGGCTCTCCTGGCGATCAGAGGGTTTTCGCACTCTTGCGCCGGCTTGCCGACGTGATCATGGTGGGTGCTGGAACGGTTCGTGCCGAGGGCTACGAAGGCCAGCTCCTGTCCGCGGAGGACATGGCGTGGCGTATCGAGCATGGCCTGCCGCCACAACCCGTGCTGGCGCTCATTTCACGAGGATTGCATCTGGAGCCAACGGCCCCGGTGTTTGCCCAATCCCCGGTTCCGGTTCTGCTTTTCACCAGCGTCCAGGTCACCGACGAACAGCGTCGGTCCTTTGGACCCAATGCCACTCTCGTGCAGGTTTCCGAAACCGAGGGCGGGTGTGATCCGACCGAAATCATCGCATATCTGCATTCCAAGGGATACGGCTTCATCCACGCTGAAGGCGGTCCTCACGTTTTTGGGCAGTTCGCCTCGGCTGGCGCGGTGGATTCGGTTTGCATCAGCTACTCCCCTGTCCTTGTGGCAGGTGATGGCATGAGAATAGCGGTTCACGATCGGCAGGGGTTCCACGCCTTCGAGCTGCATTCCTTGTTTGAAGAGGACAGCATGCTCTTCTGCGACTATCGACTTAGGAAATCAGCTGGATCCCCGCGGGAATAACAGCTAGCTCAAAGGACCCGGCCCCCATGCATTCCCCGTCAGCATAGCTGTCCCGGGATGTCTCGATGCGGGCCCGCGTGAGGTTTGCGCTGACCTTCCATGGATGCGGCGCTCCGGTGAGGATCCTTGCCAGATACGGAAGGACCCGCAGAATATTTGGTCCGCGTACGATAGCCAATTCCGCGGTACCGTCGGTGAAATCAGCATGCGGGAAGAGCTTGATGCCGCCACCAAGGGACTTGATATTCGCGACGCTGGCGGCCAGGACGCTTCCGCTGAATCGCAGCCCGTCGGCCCTCACCCCACTGGGGCATCCGCGCAGCTGGGGAAGGCACAGGATCAAACCGGCGATATACCGCAGTGCTCCCAGCTGCCGCGGCAACGCGTTGGCTTTCGCGTTGACGGTGGCTTCAAATCCCCAGGACACGGCACCCAGTGCATAGCGCGGTGTTCTGCCGGCCTGGTCAAACCGCAGCTCCAGCACGTCAATGGGCATAGTTGCTCCCGGCTGCTTGCAAAACGCAATCACCTTGGCCAAGGATTCTTCTGCATTCGCGTCCCCTGTCATGCGCCAGAAGTCGTTGCCGCTGCCTGCGGGGATGACACCGATGGGAATCGAAGTTCCCGCAACGTGCTGGATGCAGTGGTGGATGAGCCCATCACCGCCAATGATGACGATCGCCCGCGAAGCTCTGAGCTGGTCCCCCACCAGTTCCACGCTCGTCCTTGAAGTATCAACTAACCCATGTTCCAGCCCGAGCTTGCCAAGCGCGTGTGCAAGCTGCTGGGCAAGGCGCATCCCCCGGCCTCGGCCTGAGGCGGGGTGGAAGATGATGCGGATTTCTGCGGTGCGACCAAACGAGCTCATGACCATAGAGATTACCCAGCAACTTGACGCTTCTACAAAGAATTTGCTGGGTTGGATTCGCTAAACTGGGGAACACTGGCCATCCGGTCTTTTTCACCGAGAGGATTCCTCCGTTCAATGAGTACACCAAGCCCATACGAAATTCTTGGTGTCGCGCCTACTGCGAGCATGGAAGATATCAAGGTCGCTTACCGAAGGGCCGCTCGCGCGACCCATCCCGATCTCGGTGGCAGCGAAGAAAAGTTCAAAGAAGTACAGCGCGCTTTCCAGCAGCTCAGCGAGATGGCGTCTCCGCTGGGTTATGAGCAGACCTTCCAGTCTCCGGGCAACGCTCCACGCGCCGGGTTCAGCGCCCGTCCTTTTGACGAGCGCCTGCGCAAGAGCCCTCAGCAGCCCAAGGCGCAGTTGCCCACCGAATATGTTCCACCGTTCTCGGATACGTCTCCTACATTGCTGGACAGAAAAGTCTGTGAGCAGCGCGTTCATGGAGAACCCCGAAAACGCGGTCTGTTCTCCAACCGTGCACGGCTGATCCGCGAGGCGCAGACCATTAACCTGCTTTCCAAGAACGTCCTGAATATCTTGCCAGCTGCCCGTTTGGTCAACGGCCTGCGTTCGCCCGCGTCGGGGCACTACGATCATGTGCTGATTGCCGGTTACCGCATGGCGGTGATCAATACGATGACTCTGCCCGATGGCTACTATTCATTTGATGGCAATGTCTTGCGCCACGGCAATAAGCTGACGCAGCCTCCGCAGTTCTCCATCTCCGGTTTGCAACGGCAATTCATGCAGATGAACGTAGTTGCGTTCACCTTGGTGCTTTCTGCCAACGGCAATCACCACGAACCGGTCATTGAGTACCGGCGCAATGCCGATCCAACACTTGCATCGACTCCGAATGTGCTCAATGCAGCGGGATTGATTCGCGAGTTGAAACTCTTCTTGGGCTCTGGCCCATCGCCGAATGTCGTCGATCGCCTAGCCCTGGCGCAGTTACGTGAAGCGATGTACTAAGGTCAATGGCCTATTTCTTGTTGGTGAGAGCTTAAACTGGTTGAGTGTTTCGTATCGTTTTCAATGCCCCAGAGATCCCGGGTAATTCCGGCAACGCTATCCGACTAGCCGCCATCACCGGCGCAGAACTGCATTTGGTCAAGCCATTAGGCTTCAACTTCGAGGATGCCAACCTGCGTCGCGCAGGATTGGACTACCACGATCTGGCTTACGTCACGGTGCATGAAAATCTTGACGCAGCCTTTGAAGCACTGGGAGAAGGCCGGGTCTTTGCCTTCACATCCGAAGGAACTACTGTCTATTCGGATATCAGCTACGAGGCCAGCGACATCCTGCTCTTCGGCCGTGAATCGGTTGGCTTGAGCGCAGAAGACAAGAAGCATCCGCGCATCAACGACCTGGTCCGCTTGCCGATGCTTCCAGGCCGCCGATCGATGAATCTGGCCAATACCGCTTCGGTGGTAGCCTTCGAAGCTTGGCGCCAGCACGGCTTCGCTGGCGCATAAAGTACCAGCCAGCCCGCGCCACGCATACAGCTTTACCTAATCTTTATAAAGTAGGCTCGAGTCTGTACCCGCAGTTTTCGGGTATTGAACTGTGCCGACTACATTTCGGGAGAATCCAAGACAATGAACGGTAGCCATTCTCAGCACCGCGACGAGCCCCAGGACGAGAACCTGGGTCTAGATCTGGTGAGCCAAGTGGCCAGCAGTTCACGTGCAGCCAAGAAAAAGCCTAAGCGCTGGATCTTCGTTGTCACGGGACTTGCCATCATCGTTGTCCTAGCGGTGGTCATTTTCTCCCTGCTCAATGGAGGCACCAAGGCGTCCAAAGCATCCAAGGCCGATGATGCAGTCACCGAGACCGTCGAATTGAAGAGCGGCGGCCAAGCGGTGCTCAGCTCGTCGAAGTCCGAAAGCGCTGTGGGTGTCGAGCTCTCCGAGCTGCCTGCCCTGGACGGTTCGGAACAGTACGTTGCATGGGCCGTGCATGAGTCCGGCAGCGTCTCCGTGATCGTTTCCAGCACCGGTGAAGATGCCGCGGCTGGGCTGTCTCCAGCTGAAGACGTGATTGCCCTCCACATCACCATTGAGGGATCCAAGATCCCTGACGCTCCATCTGAAGATGCTGAAGCATCGGTCGACCTGCCACTGGCTCAAGACAAGGCAACGGAAGACGAGAGCTAGCAGCTCACCTCTGGCCAGCCAAAAAGTTCGGGGCGAAGATCAATTCTTGATCTTCGCCCCGAACTTTTTCCGGTCTGCTTTGCCTGGATACTCAGAACCCGGCTATCGTGTCGCGGGCGTTCACGGCAACTGCGTGGAATGCTTCGGCAAGCTTGCCCTTTCCCAGCTGGCCACGCTCGGCGTTTTCCTCGCACTGCTGCAAAACGTAGTTTTCCATGGCGGCAACATCCGGGTGCTGGGTGAAGTGCGAACGCAAGGCGTCCATCTTCTTCTCGAAGAATTCGGTGATGTCCACATAGGCGTTCTCGCGTTCCTGCGGAGCCCCGCACAACCAGAGCCAAGGCACCTTGTAGGCTTCCAGTCCTTCGCCATGCAGCAGCTCCGGGTAGGAGAACGGATTCTCCACCGCCGGGTAGATCGCACGGGTGACCGCTTCACCGCAGGCCAGATGGTCTGGGTGCGAGGCCTGTATCCGATCCCACTTGCGCTCCGGGTGCATTGCAATCACGATGGTTGGCTTCACCTGGCGCATCAGCCGGACCACCTTGCGCATGACATCGTGGTTGGCTTCCAGGAAGCCATCGCGTTCGCCAAGGAAGTGGACCGTTTTCACACCCACCTTGGCGGCGGCCTGTTTCTGCTCTTCGTGGCGCAGCTTAGCCGTTTCCTCAGGATCCCGGTCATCAAAACCGCCGGCGTCGCCGTCAGTCATGATGCAATACTGAACCTCTGCCCCCGCCGCGGTCAGGGCCGCTACCGTCCCGGCTGCCCCAAAGTCCAGATCATCGGGATGGGCGCCGAAGGCCAGGACCCGTTGGGCGCCTGCATCAATGAATTGCGCTGTATCGATCATGCCTTGCGACGTCGAATCTCTTCGGCGGCCTGCGGCAGGACCTTGGCCAGGTCACCAACGATACCCAGGTCTGCGATCTCGAACACCGGGGCGTCGACATCCTTGTTGATCGCGATGATGAACTTGCTGGTCTGCATTCCGGCCTTCTGCTGTATCGCTCCCGAGATGCCGGCAGAGATGTACAGCTGCGGTGCGACGGTGGCACCGGTCTGGCCGATCTGCGCATCGTGCGAGATCCAGCCGGCATCGGTAGCTGCACGAGAAGCGCCCACGGCAGCTCCCAGGGCATCGGCAAGGTCTTCAACCGGGCCAAAGTCTCCGTTGACACCACGACCACCAGCAACCACGACGCGCGCTTCGGTCAGGGCAGGTCGATCACTTGCGACTTTCGCCTCCGCCGCAGCAATCCGGACCTTGGCATCGTTGGAGTTCTCCAAAGCCAATTCCTCAACTGCCAAGGCGGTGCTGGAGGCCGCTGGCGTGTCTTCGATGCTGTTCGGCTTCAAGGTGGCAAACAGGGTGCCGTTGGTTGCCCTGGCCTGAACGCTGTAGCTTCCTGCCAGTTCATCCTTGGTAGCTACAAGATCCCCGCTGATGCCAATGATGTCGGTGATAATCGCACCGTTGCGGCGCACAGCCAAACGGGCACCGAGCTCACGGCTGAAATTGTCATTAGCAAGCAAGACCAGTTCGGCGGCAGTAGCCTGCACGGCTGCGTCAAGCACGGAAATTTCGTGCTGGCCGAAAACTGGGGCATCGCCGGAAGCGGTGAATAGCTTCACCACGCCATAGGAAGCGAGAACCTGCTGGGCTTCGTCGCTGACTTGGTTGGCAACGGCCACGGCCGGGTTCTCGAAACCAGAGACCAGGGTCAGCAGTTCGCGCTGGCCTTTGGAGGGAGCCGCGGAAAGCTCAGTGAAAAATACTAGTGCTGAAGGCATGTTCAATATTCCTTAGATCAGCTTCTGTTCGGCCAAGAAATCAACCAAGGCGATACCTGCCTGGCCGCTGTCGTTGATGACCGTTCCGGCTTCGCGCGCAGGGCGGGCTTCAGCTGCGATAACTTCGGTGTTCGAGCCGAGGGCGCCGACCGCGGCTGCATCCAGGCCGATAGCGGCCAGGTCCAGCTCGGTGACAGTCTTCTTCTTGGCAGCCATGATGGCCTTGAAATTCGGGTAGCGCGGCTCGTTGGCCTGGTCGGTGACCGAGAGCACTGCCGGCAGGTTCGCCTTCAGGGTCAAAGTGCGGTCCAGGTGATCGCGCTTAATGGCCAGTTCACGCTGTGCGGCATCGAACTCAACGGCCAGCGCGTGAGTCAGCTGCGCAAAGCCCAGCCGTTCTGCGAGCTGGGCTGGAACAACCGAGGTTTCAGCGTCGGTCGAGGACATCCCGGTAATAACCAGGTCCACGTTGCCGGCATGCTCAACCAGCGCCGCAAGCGCTTTCGACGTGGCGATGGTGTCGGAACCGGCCAAGGCGTCATCGTTCAGATGCAGCCCTGAGCTGGCACCCATCTGCAGGGCCTTCTTGACGGAGTTGCCCGATCCCTTGCCGCCCATGGTCGCGGCGATGACTTCATGCCCGGCGGCGAATCCGCCGTTGGCTTCCACGATGGAAACAGCAGCTTCCACGGCGTATTCGTCAAGTTCGGAGAGTACTGATTCTGCACGGTCAAGGCGCAGCGTTCCCGAATCGATATGACGGTCAAATTGAACATCTGGGACGTGTTTGACCAGGACCACTATTTTCAGTGGAGTGGTGCTTTCCTCGCTCATTCGCGCCTTCCTACGAGCTTCGATGCCCGCACCGGTGCGGGGCACCGGGGCAGGCTAATTCCTTCAGTGTCTATCGTATCGACACAATGCAGTTCACTGGGTGTTTATCGCTCTCAGATCAACAAGTGACGCGGGCTAGTCGATCACCAGCCCGCGTCACTTGTTTCACAGCGTCATCATGACGATTTGTTTAGTTATTTGACAGCGCTCCGACAGTTGCTGTTGCGGTCTGTTCCTTGCCATTGCGAAGGTAGCTGATTTCCACTTCTCCCCCGGCTGGAATCTCGCGGATGGCCGCGGTCACGGTCTGCGAGTCCTGGACTGCACGGCCGTTGACGCCGGTGATCACGTCACCGGACTTCAGTCCGGCCTTATCAGCTGCCGAGTCAGGGCTAATTTCAACAACGCGGGCACCCACCGAGAACGCCGAAGCGTTCTGCTGGTTGGATCCAGCTGCTCCCTGCGGGGTCACCGTGGCTCCGAGCAGGCCGTGGGTAGCCACGCCGTTATCGATCAGTTCCTGGGCAACACGCTTTGCATAGTCGATAGGGATCGCGAAGCCCACGCCAATCGATCCGCCTTCTTCGCTGTTGCCTGCCGAGGCAATAGCAACGTTGACACCGATGATTTCACCATTGGCGTTGACCAATGCGCCGCCGGAATTGCCGTGGTTGATCGCCGCGTCAGTCTGGATGACGTTTACGTAGATCGAACCGCTTGAACGCTGCTGCTCTTGTTCCTGTCCCGGGAACTGGAAGTTGAATTGGTTGCCATCCCCGCCCTCGCTCTGGTCGCTTTCCTTCGGAACGGCCGAAGAAGCGATGGAGATGGTGCGGTTCAAGGTGGAAATGATGCCGTCGGTGACGGTGCCGCTTAGACCCAGCGGTGCGCCGATGGCGACAGCGGTATCCCCGACATTCAGCTCGGCCGAGGAACCCACGGTGGCAGGTACTAGGCCGTCGGCCTGGATATTAATGACTGCCAGGTCCGATAGAGGATCTGTGCCTACCACGGTGGCACTATGCACCGAACCGTCGTTCATCTGGACCGAAATTTTGGGATTGGCAACTTCGCCACCCAGGGTAACCACGTGGGTGTTGGTCAGAATATTGCCCTTGTCGTCCATGACGATGCCCGATCCGGAACCGCCCGAACCGTTGCCGGAAACCTCGATGGTCACCACGCTTGGGCTTGCCTTGGCGGCAGCGGCGGTGACTTCGGTGACCTTGTCCGGGTTGTTGATCACCACGCCCTCACGCGGCGAACTGCTCACCGAGGAAGACCCCGCGTCGTCATTCATCAGGTAGGTCGTGCCAGCGGCAGTGACGCCACCTACCAAGGCCGCGGCAATCATTCCGGCGATGAGCGTGCTGCCAGAGAAGGACTTCTTGTCCTTGGAAGGCTTCTCGGGCGGGATCGGGTAATTCGCAGGCTCGTTGGACGGAGGGCCGTAAGGGGAACCGTAGGGAGAGCCGTTCTGGACTTGCTGGGCGTCGGAATGCTGTCCGTGGGAGTGGGCCGCGTTCTGCGTTCTGTCAACGGACGGCGCGGGGTAAACGCTGGTTGGATTCTCGCTGGCGCTTGGAGCCTGATTCACTCGCGGGTAGCGCACCGTAGGTTCGGCCGAAGCAATTGGGTCGTTATTGGTGTCGTTAATTGGCTCTGCTGAATCGCCCGCATCGTTCCCACGTGGCTCATTCGGTGTCTGGCTCATGGCTTGCCTCTTTCGAACTGTCGAATCTCTTGAGTTCTATTATCCAACTCTGGTCTGTGGCATCGAATTGTGGTGTCTGAGCACCGGCTGTGAGTTAACTATTCTGCCAGCTGAATGTCGTAGACGTTGTTCATTAGGGCAAATAGAATCAATCATAAGTGTGAACCCAATCTCGGGGATCACCAGATCGGGATTCTCCCGATTTTAGATTGACTGATGCATTTCAGGTGGGGAACAAGACATGCGTATGAAAGCTCGACGGCTCATTGCTGGAGCAATATTGGCAACGGTAGCCTCTTTCGGCTTATCGGCACCTGCGATGGCTGAATCGCCTGTAACGATTCCACCTGGCGACTTCGTCGTCGATTCTTCAGGCGTGCTCGGCTCCGACGAAACGCGTTTGGAATCCGAAATTAAGGAACTTCGCAGCAATACCGGACTAAACCTGTTTGCGATATTCGTCGACGAGTTCTCCAACCCAGACCAGGCAGATCAATGGGCCGCCGAAGTTGCCAACCAAAAGGGTTTGGGCAGCGCTGACTCCATCCTGGTGGTGGCAACCGAGACCCGCCAAGCATATTTTGCTGGCGCCGAAGGCGGTCCGATTGCCAAAGCCGATACTGAAATCTACAGCAGCCAAATCAGCCCGGCACTCAGTGAGAAAAACTGGGCCGGTGCAGTCGAGGGGGCCATCGCTGGCATGCGCAGCGTTGAAGGTGGAGGCAGCCCAGATGGTTCATCCTCTGGCGGTGGTTTCCTAACCGTCGTACTGGCCATTGGTGCCGTTGCTGTGGTTGGGTTCCTTTTCCTTTCACGGCGCAGCAAGAAGAAGACCGCGCAACTCGGCCAGAGCCAAGGCCAACACCCAGGACAGTACGGGGCCCCTGCTCCGCAGCAGCAACTGGTCCCCCTGGACAAGCTCCGTTTGCAGGCAGACCAATTGCTGGTGGCTGCAGATGACTCGATCCGTTCTTCGCAGCAAGAATTGGGCTTCGCCGAAGCACAATACGGCAAGCAGGCTGTCCAGGTCTATGTGGAGGATATTGAACAAGCCAAGAACCACCTGACTGAATCTTTCCGCCTGCAGCAGCAGTTGGATGACGATATCCCCGATACCGAGCAAGATCAGCGTTCATGGTTGAATGAAATCATCGACCGTTGCAAGAAGGTCAACAGTTCCCTGCAGGCCCATGCCGACGAGTTCAAGCAATTGCGCCAGCTGGAGCAGAATGCCGAGGATCGCATTACTGAGGTATCGGCGAACCAGGAACCGCTCAACCAGAGGCTGTCGGCCCGCGTGGCAGACTTGGAACGCCTTGCCGGCCAATATGACGCCAGCGCAGTATCGCAGATCAAGGACAACGCCGACCAGGCCGCCGAGCGCCTGACCTTTGCTTCTTCCGCCTTGAAGCAGGCATCAGAGAAACTGGCCACTGACCGATCCAATGCCGCGATCTTGATCCAGAATGCGGAAGAAGCCCACGACCAGGCCGATGTGCTGCTCAAGGCCATCAACAAGGCTGGCGAAGCCTTGGGGCAGGCCCAGCAAGACTTGAAGTCCGCAATCGCGCTGGCCGAACGCGACCTGGCTCAAGCGAACGCCTTCGTTGGCAACGGAGCAAATCCCCGCCTTTCCAGCGCCGCGGCCGGTGTCGAAAGCACTCTGGCGAATACCAAGCAAGCACTGAGCAGCGGCAAATACAACCCGCTGGCTTTGATCACCCAGCTCGATGAGTCCGTTCGCCCGCTTTCAGAAGCTCTTTCAAGTACGCGTAACCAGGCTCAGCAGGAACAATCAGCCCGTGCACAACTGGATTCGTTGCTGCACACCGCAGCGTCGCGCATCAGCGGTACCGACGATTACATCCGTGCCCGTCGCGGCGGCGTCCGCTCTTCAGCTCGAACCCGCCTTGCTGAGGCGCAGCGCACCTTCGATGAGGCGCGCTCGCTTTCTGGCAGCGATCCGCTGCGTGCTGTAGGTTCCGCACAGCGTGCCATTCAGCTAGCTGACCAAGCTGCGCAGATGGCCGAAAGCGACGTCAGCGGATTCGACGGCTTCGGCGACTCGCGCGGTTACGGGAACTACGGCCGTGGCCGCGGGGGCGGGATGTTTGATGGCATCGGTGGCGCGATGCTCGGAGGCATCCTGATCAATACCATCCTCGGCGGCGGAGGCCATGGCGGTCATTCCGATGGCGGCGACGGTGGAGGTTTCTTTGGCGGGGGCGGCTTCGGTGGCTTCGGCGGCGGCGGAGGCGGCTTTGGAGGAGGTGACTTCGGAGGCGGAGGAGGCGGCAACTTCTAGCTTGCCGGACCAGTTTCACCAGAAGGTTTCAAGTTCATAGTGTTTTCTTGACGGACAGAAAGGTCCAACCATGATCAAGCAGTCAATCTTCGGACGCATTTCCCAGTTGGCCAAGGCCAATATCAATGCAATGCTCGACTCAGCTGAAGATCCCCAGAAAATGATGGATCAGATGGTGCGCGACTACAACGACAATATTGCTGAAGCAGAGCAGGCGATTGCCCAGACCATCGGCAACTTGCGCATGCTGGAAGACGACTTCCGCGAAGACGAGCAGGCAGCTTCCGAGTGGGGCAACAAGGCTCTGGCAGCATCCAACAAGGCAGAAGAGTTCCGAGTTGCAGGCAATGCGGATGATGCCTCGAAGTTCGACAACTTGGCTAAGGTCGCCATCCAGCGCCAGATGCAGGCAGAGTCCGAGATGAAGACCGCCGAGCCGACGATCGCCTCGCAACGCGAGATCGTGGACAAGCTCAAAAGCGGCTTAAACATGATGAAGGAAAAGCGTACCGAACTGGCAAGCAAGCGCGACGAGCTGGTCGCCCGTTCCAAGTCGGCACACGCTCAAAACCAGGTCAATGAAGCCATCAAGTCCGTGAACATCATGGATCCGTCCAGCGAAATTGGTCGCTTCGAAGAAAAGGTTCGTCGCGAAGAAGCCCGCGTTCGCGGTGCTGCAGAATTGCAGGCATCAAGCCTGGACTCCCAGTTCGAGTCTCTGGAAGATCTGGGTGAGCAGACCGAGGTGGAAGCCCGTCTGGCCGCTCTGAAGGCCAAACAAACCGATGCTTTGGAGAGCTAAACTTTCTGCTCTCTGAACTGTGTCAATTGGCTGGCAGTGCGAAAGCATTGCCAGCCAACTTCTTTAATGCTTAAACCAAAAGCGGAGACCCTTCCGGATCTCCGCTTCCACTTTCGTGGCGGGGAGAGGATTTGAACCTCTGACCTCCGGGTTATGAGCCCGGCGAGCTACCGAACTGCTCCACCCCGCGTCGGTAAATACAACATTACCAATCAGTGAATGACTTGGCCAATCCTGGGATAGTGCATTGCATCACCAAGAGACCCCTGGCTCATGAAGCGGGGAAATCGCCCCACTCCCCACGGCATCTCCACAGGGTCAAGGGAAAGCTTTTCAGGACCATCCGGCGGGCTCGAAACAAAATCAACGCCATGGGTCCGCTGCCTGTCCGCCTCGGCCCAGTGAATGCGGACATATTAGTTGCTCCCCCATCGGGAAGTCGATCATGTGCCTACTGGCGCTTGGCCACGCTCACCCGTTGGCGCCGTCCTGAGAAATCCAATTAAACCAAAAACGGAGACCCTTCCGGATCTCCGTTTCCACTTTCGTGGCGGGGAGAGTGTGTAGATTCACGACATATTAGACACATGAGTCGGGACATCCTAGACACTCGCATCTTGACCGATGAGTCGCGTCATCCTTGACACTATTACATGTCTAGAAACCACGTCATCGTCCACCAGATCCGCGACGCCGGCATGAGCGTCACCGAAGCCTCCCGCCACTACAAGATCTCTCGCCAACGCATCTACCAGCTACTACGCGCCTACGACCACGGCGGCGATGCCGCGCTGGAACCTGCCAGCAAAAAACCACACACCAACCCGCGCGCCACCAGCCCCGAACTCACAGCACGCATCCTCGAATTACGCCGCACGCTCACCGCCAACGGCCTCGACGCAGGCCCCATGACCATCCAATACCACCTAGGCAAAGAGCACTTGCACGTGCCTTCCACGGCCACCATCCGCAGAATCCTTCACGCCCACGGCCTGATCACCCCAGAACCGAAAAAACGCCCGAAGAGCAGCCTGCACCGATTCCAATCCGAGCAACCCAACGAAACCTGGCAATCGGACTTCACCGAAGCGAGACTAGCCAACGGGCACACCGTCGAAATCCTGCACTGGCTCGATGACCACTCGCGATACCTACTGCACTGCTCCGTGCACGAAGAGATCACCACACAAATCGTCATCGACAGTTTCACCTGGTGCATCAACCACTACGGCCCACCGAAAAGCACCCTGACCGATAATGGACTGGTTTACACAACACGGCTGCTCAAAGGCCTGAACAAGTTCGAAAAACTACTGATCGCCCTAGGGATACGCCAGAAAAACGGGAAACCTTATCACCCGCAAACTCAAGGAAAGATCGAGCGTTTCCACCACACAGAACACCTCTGGGTCAACGCGCGACCACGCGCTGAATCGATCACCGAACTGCAAGAGATCCTGGATGAGTTCCAGAAGGTTTACAACAATGAACGTCCACACCGTGCACTGAATCGGGAAACACCGAGCCAGTGGTACCACCGAACACTCAAGGCCCGGCCGAACCTCAAGAACGTCACGCGGGACCGCGAGTTCCGCATCCGACATGACCGGATCGACAAGGATGGAAAAGTAACCCTGAGACACGAGGGAAAACTACGTCACTTAGGGGTGCGGAAAATACACCGTAGAAAGAAAGTCGTGATGCTCATCGACACTGAAGAAGTCACGGTGATGGACGTAGAAACTTCAGAGGTGCTTAGTCGCCACTCCATCGACCCCGGCAAATCCTATTGGCCCGATAAACAGAAATCCCCCGGCCGGTGGCCGGGGGAAACTGATAATAATTTGTAAAGCATGTCGCTACTCATCTGTAAACGATGTCTCGACTCTTCACATTTGTGGCGGGGAGAGGATTTGAACCTCTGACCTCCGGGTTATGAGCCCGGCGAGCTACCGAACTGCTCCACCCCGCGTCGGTAAATACAACATTACCAATCAGTGAATGACTTGGCCAATCCTGGGATAGTGCATTGCATCACCAGGACACCCCCGGCTCGCGAAGCGGGGGCAACCGCCCAACTCTGCACAGGCTCTCCCCCGGATGAAGAGAAAGCTTTTCAGACCCATCCGGCGAGCTTGAATAAAAATAAACGCCACGGTCGCCCATTGGCGCAGGCCTGAGAAGTCCGGTTAAACCA